>Ga0208248_1000016_pt1 | contig 94972 bp, 135 predicted proteins | sample CryBogmetaGMA5M_FD_184545 | JGI IMG/M metagenome (GOLD analysis project Ga0208248, IMG submission 184545) | Freshwater microbial communities from Crystal Bog, Wisconsin, USA - MA5M (SPAdes) | ecosystem: Environmental > Aquatic > Freshwater > Lake | place: Crystal Bog, Wisconsin, USA | collected...
GGATGTTTCATGGCCACAAGTGCCAAATGTTTTTTACAGGGATACACTAGTCGCTAGGTTGAGGGCTGCACTTGGAAAGGTAAATTCCAAAGTCATCCCTCTGTTCTTTAATGCTCCGCCGGAGACGATTCTGTTTGTTGGTTACTCCCTGCGAACAAGCTATACATGGCGGACGGCGACCCAACCACCTTTTCAGATGAACTTGAAATTCCTCGAGAAGCACGTGATAGATGATGCCGGCAAGGTCCGTGGTCACAACGACTTCTGGAAAGCCGATGTTGGGTGGCAGCGCCTATTGTTTGACGGAGTGAATCCGGTATATAAGTCCACCGACCTCCTAACGATTTTCAAGTCGTAGTCATGCACGAGATATTTCCAGTTAAGAAGCCGGGTGACCCGCTGTATGCGAGGGAGATCAACCTCCTCAGCGGGGCCGCTCGAACCGCCGGTACGAGCAGGGAAGGTGGAAATCAGTTCGGTACTCGTGGATGGTTTAATGCGTCGGCTGCAGATCAGTCTCATATCGAATGCCTGATGAAAATCGTCGCGAACGTGGTCGAGGCCGGGGACGTTCCGTATGCCGGCCGATACAAAGGGCGCCCACGATACTTCGATCAGGATGCCCTCAAATGGACTGATTGGGAGGATGGCACTGGAGGGGAGAACGATTACGAGATCGACGCCCGTGGGTATACTAGATATTCAGCATCAACTCAGTGGGCACCTGTTCTGCTCTATGGTGATCTGATCACGGTTCGGTACGACGAGCAGCGGGGAGTTCTCGTTCCTGTCACCATCCCGTGGGTGGACAGATGGGTTCTGACGCCGGCCGACGGAATCCCGGCCCGCGTCGGTGCCACTGAAAGTAGTGCGACCTGTAAATTCGTGAAACAGGAATTGAACACGGCTGGCGATACGATAACATGGTCGTACCTGAAAGATGCTGCGGATGCCGATGTCGAGTATAAGGTCTTCAACGGATTTCCCGATGACATCCCAGGTGAGATCCATGCGAAGGTGTCTTATAATTCCATCGGTCAGTTTCATATCACTGGTGTTCCGTGCTCTGAGGATTCTCCTCTGGTATAAACATGGGTAACGGCACTGGGATAATGAAGTTTCAGCCGGGGCAGCCGTGCTGCTCGTCCCCATATTGCGAACTACTCAAGGCGGATTTCTCCTCCCTACAGATGGTTCAGAGTGAATGGGATCTCCGTGCCGGTTCATGGGACGACGTGGACGGGACTGGAACAGAGCTAGAGTTGCAGGCTGCCGGAGTTGAGTTGCTCGCTACGGAAGAACCCGCCGTCTCTCCCTATGGCGTCAAGACGACCGTCAGTTTCCGGGGCCGGGCCGGTTCGGTCATCAGGTTCTTCGCCGGGGCCGATGCTGACGTATCAGTATCAGCCGAAGTCACGCTTGGCACAGACTGCGGACAGCTCCGCTTCTACGAGCAATCGCTGAGCGGCGAGACCCGCGTGGGTGACGTCCACTGGATACGTGAGCTACGCGGTGAAGAGTGGCATGTCGGTGAGCTTTGCTACGACCCCGCCCGCGGCTACCTGACGATGAAGGTGACGACGTTGGCCGGCGAGACGCAATCCTACACCGCACTGATCGGTTCTACCGGGGCCGCGGGCTACGGCGTTGGGACGGTGACTGATACGGCGGAATTCCGTTCTTTGACCGCGGCGGTGACTGGACACATCCTGATTCCGATGGCAGTCTGCGGCAGCGTGGCCATCACGACCACGCAGGAGGGCAGGGCTACGCCGCAACAGCAGATCCTGTCGGTGCAATTGGGCAGCGGAGACAACGTTTCACTGTGGTGGAGCTATGGGGCCGCAGTGTCGTTCGTAATCGATGCCATGCCGGGAGGAACAGAATCTACGACTGGCAGTTACACGATAGGGTTTGACCCGCCTAGCGTAGTCGCATCGACCCTTGAAGGTCTGATCAATACAGCCCTAACTGGTCTAGGCAGCGTTGCTTGTTCAATCGCGGACGGCGTGTTAGAGATCAACTACACAAGCAATCCGCCGGCGGATCTTTACCTGCTAATGTGGTTGCGAGTCGGCGGCACCATTGACACTTCGCACCCGGTCACCGAAACGCAGCCATACATTCCAGCGCGGAATGAGATCCAGGCCATAGCAATCACAGGCGGGCCGACCGGCGGAACCTTTACCCTGACGTTCAGCGGTCAGACCACTGGCGCGATCGCGTTCGACGCTGATGCTGCAACGGTTCGGGGTGCTTTGGAATCACTGAGCAATATCGGCAGTGGAAATGTATCAGTCACCGGCGTTGCCATGTCGTGGCTCGTGGAGTTCGTCGGCACGTTGGCGGCAACGGACGTGCCGCAGATGACCGCTTCCGGCTCGTTCACTGGCTGCCCGTGTTCGTACAGTTACGGGGCCTACGATCCGTCGTGCTACTTCACTTGCGCGAGTTGCGATCCTTCGTGCTCACTGGCTGGATCGGCGTTCAGTGGCACGTTGTCGGATTGCGATTGGGACGGCGTGGGGTATGCGTTTTCGGCAACCGGGGCGACGGGAACAGGATCGCTGGAGCATCGCACCGAAATATACACCATTCCGTTAGCGGCGACCGCCGCTGCGACGGGGATAGAGATCAGTGACTTTGAGGCCGGCTATAGTTACTCGCTGACAATCGCTGGCATCACAGAAACCGCCACGTTGAAAAAATCAGGAACTCCCTCAAAGTATTACGTCAATTTCACCGTCAATGGAACGACCGTTGGAAAGTATGAACAGACGACCTTCCCGGCATCGATTTGGTTGCGTGTATGCAGGTCGTATACGTCAGCGCGGGTGACAGTTAGTCATACGTTTGAAGACTGCGTGCTGTCTAAAACAGAGACGTTGCTTGATAACGAGACTTACTATCAGACATACCCGACATCTTTGTCTGTCACTACTGATGATCCAGAGGTAACCTGGACATCGATACACGCGACCAAACAGTTCGAATTGTATGCGGCCTGTTCATGCTATCTGTCAACTGGCGGTGGCGGTAGAGATCCAAACTACCCACGGTGCAGTGTTCCATGTACTGGAAATTGCAAAGACGATAAGTGGCCGTCGGCATTCATCGTAGACAGCGACGGAATGCCTTTTCATTCGTATGAAGTGCCAAACGTTGGATGCAGGTACGATCTTCAGGCGGGCTACATCTACTATGAATATGCGGTAGAAAACGGTCACGTTGACGCCGGCTCGCCAATGGGTTCAGCGACCCCATTCCCAACTGAGGTATGTAATGGAATCGCAGCGACTATGGGGTATTATGAGGGCTGGACATGCACGGTTCTTGTCAGTGTTTTACCGTCTGTTTTGGGAGTAGATTTATGGATGGTCCCCAGCCATATTGGTTCGATCATGATAGGGTACGGGGACCCCTCGCAGATCATTCATGATGATCACTACTACACGGTTGTACTTCTGAGCATTGCAATGGAGCTAAATGACAGCGTGATACGAAGAGCAGGAAACACTTTGGCATTCCTTCACGATCACGGGCCTGATAAGCCGGACTGTATGGTCTTCACTGACCTGCCGTGTACGTTCTATGCGTCTGGTTCTAAGTGGAAAAATAACTTCTACACTGCATTGAAGGGTGGCGGCCAAAGATGGTCTGGGATTGCGAACTTTTGTCATAGTGGGCCTGGAGCGATAGACGAAACGGACCCAGAATGGAGCTACTTGTCACCTGGATTTCTCGTCCACATTACCGCAGTATAGCTATGCACTGTACACCAATCGCGATAACGCAAGGGGAACGACGGACGTGGGTATGCAGTAAGTGCCACCGAGAATTTCCTGTTCCAACACGCTCGCCACCGACTGTTGAATGTTCACGGCCTAATGCAATTCCGTCTTCGATTGAGTTGATTATCGAAAATCAATCGAAAAAAAATCGCACTGGCAATGTACCATTAGCACTGTGTTCACGCCGTGGACGGCTCGCTAAGACGATACCCGCTGGCATTCTCGCGTGCGGATGCCAGACAATTCGACTCTACGAATGCCTGTTCCACGACGACCTGACAACCGATCAACCGTGTCATGCGGACGTGGCCGAACTGCTCACCAGGCTAGAACCGACGCTACGGCGGAACTGCGCGACGTGTCAAGACAGGAACCGCCGCAAGCATCCGCCGGCCAAAAATGTCGTACTGTCAGATACCGGGCTCGGCGACGTGACACTCAACTGCTGGTATCCGGAGGCCAAGCTGAACGTTCCCGCGAACCGCGTTGACGTCGTGCGAATGTTCGGCGGGACGCTGACAACCGATCCGGGCGAGAATCTTGCGGAAAGTTGGCAACCAGAACTACGATCGCGCGAGCCACGGATTGACTTCCGGGCACGATGGTTCGGACTGACGGAGATACGGCGACCGCCCGTCCACCTGGATCTCGCCGCGGTAGCGTGGGCGAAGACGCTACGCGAGCCGAACAAACCGCTGGTAGTCTTCGCCCCGCAGTCTCACCAGAACGAACGGCAGTGGGTCTGGACGCACTGGTTGGCACTTGGCGCGACTCTGGCGGCTCAGGGCTATTCCGTCATCATGGATCTCGGACGGCCAGACGCCGCGTTGCAGGCGGGGCCGTGGCGGGTGTTCGTCGGGCAGTCCATCCAGCGACTGGCGGCGCTGATCGCTGAGACTGACTTGGTTGTGGCCATCGACTCGGGGCCCGCCCACGTCGCGGGGACCATCGACAGACCCACGCTGTTACTGCTGGGGCCGCTTTCGGAGAACAGCTACGAGCACATGCCGAGCGTCCAGCCGATCAGAAGCAAACGGTCGTGCGGGCCGTGCAACTTCCAGCCACCGAACTACGTGCCGGCGTGCTTTCCTGCCTGTGCGAGTCTACAAGAGTTGACGCCTGAAGCCGTCGCCGCGCGAGCCGTGCGGATGCTGACGCCAACGAACATTGGGGCTTGTACCCTGGCCGACGACCGCATGGCCGACATTCGAGCTGTCACGCGACCACCGCTGGAAGCCTATTGCGGACGGCACGGATACAGGCTCGTGACCGCTGACGCCACGCTTTGCCCGGCTCGTCCGGCATCGTGGTCCAAAATCCTGATGTTGCAACGGTGGCTGTCCGACCACGATTGGCTTTGGTGGATCGACGCGGACGCGGTGGTGACGGCGCCCGAGCGGCGGCTCCAGGAACTGACGGACGGTGCCACAGGCGACCTGCTGATAGCCCGCGACCACAACGGGATCAACTCGGGTTCGTTCCTACTGCGGAATTGCCCGTGGTCCCATGACTTTCTGCGGCGCGTCTGGGAAACAACCGAACCGCACGATCACTGCTGGTGGGAACAGTGGGCCATTATGCAGTTGTTGCGAAATCCGGACGACATGCGGCACGTCCAGATCGTTCGCAAGCGTTCGCTCAACAGTTACCCAGACGACTGGCGTCCTGGCGACTTGGTTTGTCACGCGCCGGGAGTACCGAATAGACTGGGTGTGTTGCGTGAATTCTTAGGACGGTGATCCAGCTTCATTTATTTTGGAGACCTCAACTGATAGTTTTGGAGCCGTGCTACGAATATAATGCAGTGAAGGCGGAAGCCCATTAGCCCGGGGTGAACGATGCCACCGTGGTATCCTAAACCGGCGAAGTTGTAGGAGAATTTATGGAACACCGATGCCTCTGCACGTCTGCCGGCCACTGCCGTTGGCATAACACGGTGACTACGCCGGAAGAGTTCCTAGCCTGCCGAAATGGGACTCCTCCGACGCCAGCCCCGGACGAATCACATTGTGTCTATCTATCGGATCAAAAGGAAGATCTGATTGATGGTTATTCCTATCGTTGCAATCTCTACAAGGTCTGTACCTTGCTCTCTAACAATTCGGCCATTCCAGCCTGCGCTGATTGCAAGGACAACCTGAGTATCAATGATGCATCCATCGGACAGAAATTCCTCGACCCCCTTGTAGTGACCGACAGGGCCAAAACCCCCACCCATGCTCTCCGCGGGATGTTAGCCAACCGTGCTGCGTTCCTAGTCTGCGGTGGACCGTCAGCCAAGTTGGTCGACTACCACAGATTATCTGACCGTGGGATCTTCAGTCTAGGCGTGAACAACATCGCCGGCATGGTTCCTGTCAACGCATTCGTCTGCTCCGATCCACCGATGAAGTTTCATTGGGGAATCTTTGACGATCCTCAGATCATGAAGTTCCTCCCAATCCCGAAACTAGGAGGGAGCAGAGGCCGCGGGATGCTACGGGAGAAGCGAGGAGAGACTTTTCATTGGTTGGACCTATGCGCCAAGGACTGTCCGAACGTGTGGGGGTTTGCGCGTCGGAGCTGGCTAACGCCGGACCATACGTTCTTCACGGACACACAGGCATCGTGGGGAAATCAGCAGTCTGGAGTAAGCCGGACTGGAGAAGAAAAGACTGCCTGTACGATGCTGCTCGGAATTCGATTGCTGTATTATCTTGGGGCTAGAACGATATTCCTGCTTGGGTGCGACTTCCATATGCGACCGGAAGCCGGCCTCAAAGAGAACTACGCATTTGGTCAGGACAGAGACGCCAATACAATCGCTTCGAATAACCGCCAACTGAAAATCTCGGGTGATTGGCTGACTCGGTTACGTCCCTACTTTGAGAAGTTTGGGCTGCAAATTTATAACTGCTATAGGGAGTCTCATCTGAGGGCATTTGATTTCGTGCCATTCGAATCCGCCCTGGGTATCTGCCGTGGGGTGGTCCCGAAGGGTGAATTCGACCTTGATGGCTGGTATTCTAAAGAAACGGAAGGGGATTCCAAGTGAGTGACGACATGCGGGACTTCGAGCGGATGGTGAAGGAGAACGTTATCCGTTTTGAGAAGAAGGCGTGGGGTGAAGTCGCCCATATCTTCGCGTCCGACGAGGTAGCCGTTTCCATTCTCAAACTAGAGGCTGGATTTCGTTGCTCCCGTCACCTGCATACCCACCGTGTTAATAAATTCATCATTCTATCTGGCTCTGTTGAGATTGATGAGTGGTGTAACGAAGAGGATTGTCGGAAATATCCAGATCGGCCGGCGTGGCGGCATATACTGATCCCCGGAGTATCAGAACAGATCTCAATCAGGATCAACATACCTCATATGTTTCGAGTATGGCGACCTGGCTTGATGGTCGAGATCTATACGGCGAACGGCGGACCTGTTCGGGCCGACGACATCACCCGCTTTGACGAAGGAGGCCCGTGTGTTTAGTCCCGATATGACTCTTGTTGTTGGGGCGGACGATTACCACCTTCGTCAACTATCCGTGACGTGGCCGACGTGGAAGAGGCATAAGCCTTCACTGCTGAATCATCCGATGGTGATCTTCTTCGATCACGAGCAGGTGAATGCCGGGCAGGTCTTTCAGGTAATTGATCATCCGGACCTCCTTACTGTTCCGTGGCCGCCGCCAGGAGTTCATTATCCCGCAGGGGAAGACAAGTGGTCTAACCAACAGCGGTATCGTATGTTGGCCGGTTTCGTTCATGTGCCGGCAGCCCATGTCCAGACGAAATACTGGTTGAAACTCGACACGGATACAGTGGCAACTGGTCAGAATGACTGGATCAAAGAAGAGTGGTTTGAGGACAATTCGGCTATCGTAGCCCAGGGCTGGGGTTATACAAAACCGCCAGATCAGATGATGAAGCTTGATCAGTGGGTCGAACAAAGCACGACTGGAATGACTATCCTAAAGTCCAGTCTACCACTGAATCTGATCCCAGAGCCAGGGGCTGATAAACTCCGGCACAAGCGTATTATCTCATGGTGTGGCTTCTTTAGTCGAACGCTCTCGATGGCTGCATCGAAGTATGCCACGACTACATGTGGGGTAGGACACCTCCCTGTTCCGTCGCAGGACGGATTCATGTTTTATCTGGCTACGAGATTGAAGATGCCCGTGAACCGAGTGGACATGAAGAAATGTGGGTTTGAGCATTGGGGCTGCATGTCGAATATCGAAGCCGCGGCGGAAATGGCGATGAGAAATGTTTAAGTGGTTGCGTAAAGTAGTAAAGCGGTGGCTCTCTGAGGAAGAGGAACGCGTCACATCCCTCGAATGCTTCATCGAAGGGAAGATCCAGCGAATGGCCGTTGGCCTAGTCCACGGGATGAAACTCGAAGTCTGGGACCCGCACGGTGCCTACCTAGTTGGACCGGAGAAGGCACTTAACCCACACGAGTTTTGGAAAGCGTGGTCTCAACGAACGGACAAGAAGCCGGTTTGGGAAGATGGCTCAGAATTCAAACCAGAAGGATGATTTCAATGACTAGACGCGTTGTGTACCTCATGTCTGGTGCTGCTCATCTCCCATATCTTGCTACCAGTATCTATTCGCTGCGTAAGCATTGGAGTGGAGCTGTGGTCATCTATGCATGGCCAGAGTCGATCGAAATCGCTCGTCAGATTGCCAATGATCCACTTATCCACGCGATGGCGATCGAGATCCTCCCTGCGTACCGTGGCAAGAATGATCAATTCTTGAATAAGATTCTGCTGATGCAGTCACTCGGTGACGGGCAGAATCTCTACCTCGACGCGGACACGTTGGTGCTCGGTTCACTAGATGAGATGTTTACCGCAGCAGCATCCTATGGTTTCGCTTCCACACAATTCAACAACTGGATGACTGGAGGACCACTTATCCGAAACCGCCTCGCCCGGCTTCGAGAATTTCCAGCTATCATTCAGAGCGTAGTTGAGCACGTCCTGATCTCGACATACCCGTCAGTCAACGGTGGGGTGTTCGCTAGCGAACCCGACAGCCCGGTGCTGCCTCTCTGGTACAGATGGTCATGGGAGGCGAGATCGATTTTCATCGCAGACGAATGCGTACTTCATCTGATGACTCCTCTGTTCCAGCCGGAGGGGAAGTTGATCGTGGCCCCTGGCTATTTCAATTCCTCACCGAAGTACACCAATCTCGAAAATGTGAGGATCTGCCACGGTCACGGGGATTGCTTCACTCGACCAGATAAATGTGCTCGCGGACATGATATATGGTGGGCGGCTCTAGAAAAGGTCCGACATCTGAACCTTGGCGGGATCAATCAGTGGATCAATTCTGTCGGGAACAAGTATCTTGACATCCTCCTTTCTAGAGAGCAAAAGCATGAAACTGCTGTCATTCAGTAGCTATGAAGAATACATAAAGCAACAACGGCGGACTGATAGGCGCAAGCGGCTCCGCCCCTGCCTGTCTAGAGTGGAAGTGTCTGATGTTGCCCATTGGCTCCGACATCATAATGCCATCGTTTCAACTGGGATGTGTCATGGTGCTCGGCAGGGGCAGGAAGTCGATTGGTATCAGGACGAATTCCCTCGTGCTAAGGTTTGGGGTACTGACCTGTTCCCTAAGGGGCATGATAAGGTAGTTCAGCATGACTTCCACGAGGAGAACCCTAAGTGGGTTGGAGCGTTTGATTTCGTCTACTCAAACGCTCTCGACCATTCCTACGATCCAGTAAAGGCACTGACCTGCTGGTTTGGGCAGCTAAAGGAAAACGGCTACCTCCTCACCCAATGGAGTAGGTGGCATGTCACAACCAGGGGTGGTGACTGCTTCGGGGCCGAATTCCATGAGTATATCAGTATGATAGGGAAAATAGGACAAGTGATGGATGTCATCTATCATGGCAACACAATCTTGACAATCGTGGCGAGGAAGAGACATGCATAAGCACGCAAAATCTCTTGTCGATTTATTCACACATCATTTTGGTCTCTTCCGCTATATTCACGGGGTAGAGGTTGGGGTGTGGCGGGGGGATTTGTCTCGCACACTGTTGATGAGTTTCCCGCGGCTGACGCTGGCTATGGTCGATCCGTGGGAGGAACTCGATGCGATCACTCCCACGATGCGGAAGGAACGGGATGAGGTGATTCGTGCCAGGGAGGCAGCAGAAGCAAACGTGCACACATTCAGTCGCCATGCGATCTATCAGATGACGAGCAAGGTCGCTGCGACCGACAGCACCTTGACGAAGTTCAAGCTCAACTTCGTTTTCATCGATGCGAACCATCTCTATGAATCTGTCAAGGAAGATATTGAGCTTTGGCTTCCGCTGATCGTTCCGAATGGAATCGTCTGTGGGCACGACTATAATGGTGTCGGGGACAGGCGGAAGGGGTGGGGAGTGAAAAGGGCCGTCGATGAGAAATTCGGAAAGGGTGTCAACGTATTGCCCGGTCTGGTGTGGTGGGTACAGACGAAAGCATGATGTCAAATGGTAATAACCGACCGTGACGTCAACATTCTCGTACTCGCCAAGGGGAAAGAGCGGTATGTTTTTGTCTTCAGTGACGATAATATTCGAGAAGTTCTTGGGCAGTTCGGTCGGTTCGCTTCCAGCCAAGATCTGAGCTTTAGTTGGTACGATGCCGCTGTTCTAGCAGATAAAATCCGACAAACGCAACAGAGTAAGAGAATCTGAGATGGCGATGGACTTCGGGTTGTTTCGGTTCGCTTCTCCTCCGAGGACAGCAACGTCTTGGATCAAGCAGGCAGCCGTGATGTGTGGGCTGACGGAGCTTGAACCGAATAAGGTCCACGTCCCCCATGATCTGGCTGAGAAGAATACCATCAAGCTGTCCACAGTGCGTCACCCGTGTTCGTGGCTTGCCAGTTACTATGTGGAGATCTATCCAGGTGTAGTTGGCATTCCAGAGGTCGACTGTTTTCGACCTTCCCTTTGCATCCCTACCTTCGATGCTTTTGTCCGTAGCTATCTGATGGATCTGTGCTCCGTTGGATTGATGTTCAAGGCGTACAATGCCGACGTTTGCCTGCGTGTCGAAGATCTGCCGTGGGCATTTATCGAGTTCCTGGAGTCCCTCGGTGTCCCGAAGAAAATGCGCGAGAGGTGCCTGGCCCTCACCCCACAGAACTCATCGAAGCGTGAAAGGCACCCCACATGGTCGCCTTCGCTGCGTGCTAGGGTTTTGGAAGCTGAGCGGGCCTTCTTACAGGAGTACCACTACTGATGTCCGTACACATCGTCGTCCATTGTTATGCCGTAGAGTTACCTGCTTATTCACGGATGCTGCAGTTCCAACTCTCGTCTTTGGCACTTCATCCACCGAAAGTTCCCGTAACCATTGAGGTATGCTATACTGACATGGACAGAAGGACGACGGATGTCCTCGAATGGTTCATCCGCTATACCAGTGTGCGAGTCGAGATAACACCCCCCTTGCCTGCTGATCGGCTGTTTCGTCGGGCTATTGGTCGGAATGCCGCCGCCCTCCGAAGTCATTCCGACTTGGTATGGTTCACTGATGTTGATCATTGCTTTGGGGAGGGATGCCTTGACGGGCTATGGGCAGCATGGCAAGCCCAGACTGAATTCTCCTCAATGTACTTCCCGCAACAGGTCATGGTCCATTCTACGCATAAAATGGGCGATGACTGTGTTGCCATCTCTGATATGGTCGGTTTGGTAAATATCGCTGGGGAGTTCCGCCCAATGCGGTATCGAAAGGCCATCGGTGGTGTACAGATAGTTTCCGGATCATTTGCCAGGAAGTATGGATACTTGGATCACCATCGTCGGTATCAGCAACCACTCGGCCGGCCTTTCGCCAACTTCCACGACGATGTGGCATATCGTAAGTTCTGCCTTCAGCACGGGCCGATCACGCCAATCGACATTCCGAACTTGTATAGAATCAGACATTCTTGTCTGACATACAAGAATCAGCCGCAGAAGATTTCTTGAATAATCTTCCTTTCCTTCTAATAATGAACGCTGCTGGACGAATAACTAGCAGACGATTCAATTACACGAAGGAGATGCACAGATGTTCCAGATTTATACCGAGAAGCGCAAACGAAATCGCGGCGGAAAGCCACGTACATTCCTGGTGGAATTCCGAAGCGGACGGATTGATCGTCAGTGCCATGCGGTAGGCATGACGGCTGAGCAGGTAGTCGTATTCGTCAACTCTTCCGGGCTTGCCAGATCGAGGGTAGAAACGGTGCCGGTCGAGTTACTGTAGACCCGACCGCCCCGAAATCATCCAATTCTAGGCCCCTAGCTCACGCCCTACGGCGTTCCGGGGCCGGGATCGTATATTTACCCATTCTGCCGGCTAATCGGGCTTTGGAGCCTGTTTCTATAGCCGAAAACTTCTTGTAATCACGAAAAGTTTCTGCTGTGAGATACGAATACTGGTCGTAAGCATCAAATCCACCAACACAAAGGAATCGAACGATGGCCCACGAAATCCTGGAACACGATCAAGTTCTCCTCCACGCAGCCCCGGCTTGGCATGGCTTCGGGCAGGTAGTTCCCGACGCACCGACTGCGGTCGCTGCCCAAAAGCGGGTGCTGGACTGGGAGGTTCTTCAGGCGCCTCTGCTCGCGATGTGCGATGATGGCGAAGACCTCGCGGTCCACGATTACCAGTTGAACTATCGGTCAGACACACACGACCAGCTGGGGATCGTCGGGACGGGTTACTGCCCGATCCAGAACTCGGAACTAGCCGCGTTTTGCGACGCTCTCGCCGAACAAGGGGACACGATTAAGGTCGAGAGCTGCGGGTCGATTCGGAACGGAAAGAAGGTCTGGTTCCTGCTGAAGGGCGAATCATTCAGCGTCCGCGACAAGGACGAGGTCAAACCATATATTCTGGTCAGCAACGGCCACGATGGTTGGACCGCCCTGCGGTGCACACCGACCACGATTCGGGTGGTTTGCTCAAATACGCTCCACATGGTGATCCCGCAGCGGGAAGCCGAGGGGCGCATCCAGAAGGCGATGCCGGCCAGCTTCGTCGCTCACCACACCTCGACGATCCTCGGGCGGGTTCACGAAGCCCAAGCAGCCCTGAAGCTGTACGGGAAGTCGCTGGACGCCACCCGGCAGGTGATCGACCAACTCGCCGCAAAGGACGTCAGCCGGGAAGATGTCCAGAAGTTCTTCCTTGAGTGTTACACCCGCGACTTCGCCGTGATCCCGACCGAGCCGAAGAAAAAGACTGAACAGAACGCGCGGGACAAGGCGATGGATGCCTGCGCGAAGATGTTCAACCGCTTCGACCAGGAGCGAGATCTCTGCGGGGCGACGGCATGGAACATGCTCAACGCCTACACCTGGATGACGCAACATGACCTCGGTCGGTTGAAGGATCAGGAGAAGGCGGCCGAACGGAAGGTTGAAAGCAAGCTGTTCGGCAAGGACTCTGTGCGAGCGTACAACGCACTGACCGCTGCGATGGCTCTGTAGGCTAAGTTGGTATGGTGAATCCCGGCCAATATGGCCGGGATTCTTGCTGGGCACTACAAAGGAGACTAGGCATGACAGCCCGCGATCTGCAACTGCGGAGTTTCGATCTCGCTCTGTTCACCTATCACAAGGAGACCAAGTGCTTAGTCGCTGAGGTGAGCGGTCTGGCAGCGCGGGGCATGTGGCTCCAGCGACTGTACAACGATGCGTGTGATTTGGGGATCGCTATCCATAGCCCAACAACTGGGAGAACGGTTCGGTTCTATCTCGAGCGGACCGAGGAGAAGGACGGCGATCTGCTGTCACGGCGTTTCAAGCCGCTCGACAATGCCGGCCCGGTGACATCGGTGGTTGTTTTCAACGACTAGGAGAATAGGGATGCACAACGAAGCAGAAATCAAAGAACGAATTCGTAAACTGCTGGCGGTTGTCGGCAACTCGGCGGCGACGGAGGGTGAAGTGGACAACGCACTTCGATTTGCCACGAGCATGATGGATAAGTACCACCTGGAGGAAGAAGATCTGGTCGAGGAGCCGGTTGACCAGTGGAAGAGGGTCGAGGCTGCAACACGGGATCGGGTATTCGTTTCCGTTGGCGGGAAGACCTACAGGTGGGAGGGTCACCTCGCGATGTTCTGCGCTCAATTCGTTGGCGGTGTCGGGACGTATCGTGATCCTAGCAAGGACAAAGTCGCTCGCGACCATCGGAACATCGTGATCCTCAATGAGCAGGATGAACCGTACAAAGGGAAGCGGTTCTGCTTTTACGGGATTGCTGAAGATGCGATGATGGCTGCCGAATTGTTTCACGAACTACGCATGACTATCCGGGCGATGTCCCGTCTGCGTTGGGGTGGGTGCTATAAGAAGGATGGTGGAGCGTATGCAGAGGGATTCGTCAACGGTCTGTATACCAAGATCGTGCAGCAGACCAAAGAGGAGAAGTTGCTGGCCCACGAAAGTGGGTCAAGGGCGTTGATCTTGATTGAGAGGCGGAATGATCTGATCCGCCGCAAAGAGGAGACCGCCAAGCAGTGGCTGCGGAAGGCTACGGGGATAAAGCTGCAAAGGGGATATGGCTCTCCTGGGGCCTCGGGATCATACGAAGCGTTCCGTGAGGGAGTCACCGATGGGAAACGGTCGGACGTTAGCGCGCTTCGCATGGCGAAGATCGGAGGTTAGAGTGTCCGTGTTGTATGTTGAGCTGCCGGATCCCGTGAAACGGGATGATGGACAGTGGTGGATCCCAAGATTTCCACCACATTACTTCGTTGCGATGGGACCATACGCTAGCCTGCTCGAGGCTGAGGCGGACCGTTGCGGGGTTGAGAATACGATCAACTCCCCAGATTGGCGGAGCGTGATTCAAGACCTTCAAGAGGAAGGGGTGCTGTGATGGAATACGAAATCGCCGAGGAGTTGTTACGGAAGATTGAGGCAGCTCTGCCAGAACTCAAGCGACTGGCCCAAGATGGGAGGCTGGATGGTGATTTCTGGCCGGATGTTGCGGAGGCGGCCGACCTGCTGGTCGCTCTCGTGGAGGCGCATGAGCAGTGAAGACTCAATACGCAATTAGACTGGGACCACACCGAGCGGCGGTCGCCGACGTCCATCCGCTCGGTCGCTGCCATTGGATAACGAGGATCAACGTGCCGCGGGAGTACCGTGGCAGGGGCTATGGCACCGCACTGCTAGAGCAGGTCTTGGAAGACGCCGACCGCGAGGGCGTCACGCTTCGGTTGGAGATCAATCCGTACGGCGATTTCGGAATCCCTACGTTGTGGTGAAGATGGATCTCGATGGGCGAGAGATCAAAGTCCAGGCCCACCAAGTGCGGGAAATGCAGTAGACACCCCGCTTGTTTCAGACTAGGGAATCATGTAGAATAGTGGGACAGAAACCACCCTATTCATCATAAGGAGACAGCGATGGGATTCGCCACAGCACATCTGATGAAGCGTACGGAACGATGGGATGAACGTCGGAAGGCGACCGCAGAAGAGACCTACGTCGAGGTCAAGGATTTGATCTATCACACGGTCTGGAGGATCGTCAAGAAGTATGGCGGCCACTTCGACGACATGGTCTCTGAGGCGAATGTCGCTTTCATCGAGGCTTATGATACGTTCGATGGTCGAATCCCGTTCTCGGCCTGGGTTCGGCAGCTGGTGACATATGAGCTAGTCGATAACGTACGGGCTCGGTGTGTTGAGCACGCTCGCTACGAGTCGGTTGAGGATTGCGATATCGCCCGACCGTCTCACAACTGGAAAGTTGAGGATGTGCTCGAGGGACTCTCCGAAGATGCCACGACCGTCATCAAGCTGGTCGTGGATACGCCCCAAGAACTGGCAGAAATCGTGGCAGGAAAGGGCGGTCAGCCACGAAATTTTCGTAGTACAGTACGATCCTACCTAGACGGGATCGGCTGGACTGCGAAGCGAGTCGCCGAGACGTTCTTTGAAATTCAACGAGTTCTTGCTGACTAACATCTACCAAGAAAGGAAGCAGACCATGAAGCACCTAAAGCAGCATGCTCGAGTTTGCCGCTATATGACCGCGATGTGATCGACGACGTCGGCCCCGGTGGATTTTGACTGATAGGCAGATTGGTTTGACGGGATGGGAACGCCAAATACTTTAATGCGAAAGAGTCATGCCCGACATAGCGGGTAGAAGCAATGATTCATCAGTCAACGTCCATGAGCCTCGGCATTGGTGCTATCGACAAGACAACACCTGCGGCTTGGCATCCGCTAGCGACGAGTAGGCACCGCATCCTATAGGTAGTTGTCTTCACGGAATGTAGGATAGCCTGGTAATCCGCCTGCTTTGGGAGCAGGAGACCGCTGGTTCGAATCCAGCCATTCCGACTAACTGGGCGTGGTGTAGGTAGCTAGGACGCTAGCAAGCCAATGCATAGGTTCTGGCGGACAAAGCGCTATCCGGTTTACGGAACCAGGATGCAGGTGAAAATCCTGCCGCCCAGACCATATTTTGAAATAGGCCGCTCCGTGTTAGCGGAGGGACTAGACCCTTGCTCTAACAGGCAGAATGCACGCCGAGCTCATACCCCGGAAGTCCAGAGTGGGTTGGTTGGCGGCGGTTGACACCGCTGTGGTGTAAGGTCCGGGCCTTTTGTATTCCCGAGGGATAGGGGCTGGCGGTCCATCAAACGGTGTACGTGAGCTGCTCGCAAGGCAGTAGCAAAAAGCCTACCGCTGATCGCATCCAACGCATCAGGGCTAAAGGCCCTCAGCCCCGCGCGTATTCGACCGCTTGCCAGAGTGTCTATCGATTTTAACCTGCTAACTCGTTCCAACGAGCGAGGAAAAATAGGAGGATCATAGAAACTCTGATCTGGGACAGACAGTCAGAGAACCGCCCACGTAGGGCAACTGGCAGGCGGTCGTTTTATTCTAGCGGATCACCCATGACCACCACTGAGAGACCAATCGCCTTTGAGTACCAAAAGGACGTCGTGTACGACGTAGAAGATTTTGATGGGCGAGCTCTCTGCGCTCTGGATATGGGCCTTGGCAAGACTCTCGTCGCTCTCTGGCTGCTGAAGCGGGGGAGGATTCAATCGTTCCCGGCCGTGGTCGTCTGCCCCGCCTCCGTCAAGTATCAGTGGGAGCATGAGGCGCTCCGTCTGGGGATTCGCCCCACCATTCTCGAGGGCCAGCGGGTCCCATCATCCAAGGGACGGAAATCAGAGCCGCCGCGGATGACCATCGTCAACTATGACATTCTGAAATTCTGGCTGCCGGCCCTGCTGAAGCGGGGAGTTGGTACTGTGATCTTCGACGAGTCCCAGTATCTGCTCAGCCGAACGTCGCAGCGTACCAAGGCGAGCGTTAAACTTGGCCGAGCTGCACAGCACGTGATCGCCCTATCTGGCACGCCATTGGTCAATCGGCCGGCAGAACTCTGGCCAATACTCCACATCCTCCGTCCCGATCTCTATCCCTCATTCTGGGCGTTCGCCCAACGCTTCTGCAAACCAAGACGAACTCCGTGGGGCTGGAATTTCTCCGGGGCATCCAACTTGGACATCCTACACTCTACGCTGACCAGAACATGCATGGTGCGGAGGTTGAAGAAGGACGTTCTCAAAGACCTACCCGAGAAGATCCGCTGTGTGGTTCCTGTCGAGCTGTCCGATCCAAAAGAGTATGAACTCGCGAAGGACGATTTCATCGGATGGTTGAAGCAGCGGCAGGGAGACAGGGTAGCATCCGCGATGAAGGCCCAGCAGGTCACTCAGCTCGGCTATCTTCTCCGCCTATGCGCCAAGCTGAAGCTGAGGTCGGTGGTTGACTGGTGTAACAAGTTCCTCACCGAGACCGATGAGAAGCTGGTCGTATTCGCAATCCATATCAAGATGGTCGAGGCACTAAACCGCAGGCTGCTCGGCAAGCACGTTGTGGTAGACGGATCAGTGACTGGCCGAATGCGGAAGGCGGCTGTCGACCAATTTCAGCGAGATCCAAAGACGCGGGTGTTCATCGGCAACATCCAGGCGGCCGGTCAAGGCGTCGATGGCCTTCAACGCGTCTGTTCGACTAGCGTGATCGCCGAGCTGCCTTGGCGGCCGGCCGACCTCACCCAGCTGGAAGACCGGACCCACCGGATCGGCCAGGACGCCACTGCATGGTACTATTATCTAGTCGCCAACGGGACTATCGAAGAGAAGCTCTGCCGCGTTCTGCAAGAGAAACAACAGACGGTCCGAACCGTTCTGGACGGTGGACCTATAGGTGATGATCTCAATATCCTGGACCAGCTACTCGATGAGCTGAGGCAGCCCGGCCTTCTCCAGACGGCTAGATAATCTAGCCGTCTTCTTGCTTATTCAGCCGGCCTTCTCCCAGCACCTAGATATCCTATCTTTCTGGTGCAGTTACCTAGAAAACTTTCTTTGGTATTTTGTTTTTCGTTTCCAATAATGAGGTCCGGCTGACGAATAACTAGCAGACAACTCAACCGCACTGGAGACGAAAGATGAACGCGACAGAACTGACCTTCGGAATCGAAATCGAAACCACAGTCGACGTCCAAACCGCAGCCGCCAACCTACTGCAGGTTGGTTCTTACTACAGCGGCATCCAGGTGCCCTACCTGCCGGCCGGCTGGGAAGCGAAAAGCGATGGCAGCATCCAAAGCCCAAACGGCCACATGGGCTGCGAAATCGTCAGCCCGATCTTGAGGGGGGCTGAGGGGCTAGCCCAGGCGGTCGAAGTAGTCAAGATCCTAGAAGCTAAGGGCCACAAGGTCAACGCCAGCTGTGGCGTACACGTTCATATTGGTTGGAATCGGTGCTGGCCGTCCCAAAGCCTAGCCCGTCTGATCACGTATGTGGCCTGCGTCGAGAAAGGCCTATACGCGATCACCGGGACCAAGAACCGCGAGCGCGGTCACTTCTGTGGTGGCGTGCGGAAGTACGGGAACGCCACCGAAGCCAAGAAGAACATGGACTACAGCCGATACCATGCACTGAATGTGGCCAATCTGGCCAACGGCCGGAAATCCACAGTTGAGTTCCGCGTGTTCTCCGGCAGCTTGAACCCCGTCAAGATCGCCGGATGGATTCAAGTTTGCCTCGGGCTGGTCGAGAAGGCCCTCAACGGGAAGAAGAACGCCCCGTGGAACCCCAAACGGAAGCCGACCGCTGCCAATAAGATTGGCCAGCTCGAGACTTTCCGCCTCTCGATCTTCCTGGGCTGGGTCGAAAACGAGAAGCATCACTACGGGTGGATGAGCGAAACCATCTCTCGCCGAGATGTGTTAAACGCTTTCAACCGCCTCGCCAAGAAGTATGACGAAATGGTCTAAATTCTGAGAATTTCCTCCGGACCGGCCAATAACGAGCCGGCCCGGACGAATAACTAGTAGGGAACAAGACTGCGAACTGGATCAAGGAGACTTGTGATGTGTGGCATCTTCGGATTCTTCGGTGACAACGGGGCGGTTCCCGACATGAAGCTGCTCCGCAAGCTGGCGATCATTACCGAGCAACGCGGAGACCATGCGTTCGGCCTCGCCTGGGCGGACGGTGACCAGATCCAGACCTTCAAGAAACCCGGCCCGATCACTGACAGTTTGGGCGACCTGCGGATGGTCCGCGAGTCCAGCATGATGATCGGCCACTGCCGCTGGGCGACTCATGGCAGCCCGGACAACAACACCAACAACCATCCGCATCCTGCGGGTCGTGGGTGGTTGGTCCACAACGGGGTGGTGCGGAACTACCGCGAGCTGGTCGACCGCTTCGACCTCACCATGCAGACCGAGTGCGATAGTGAAGTGCTCGGCTTGCTGATGGCCAACGGCTCTGGCAACTTGGTTAGCCGCGCCGCCCGCATCAAAGAGATGGTCGAAGGTCCGATGGCCGTGCTCGGGATCTGGACAAAGCCCAACCGAATGCTGGTGATTCGCAGCGGCAATCCGCTCCACTTCTGCTCTCTTGGCGATGGCCTTTACTTCGCCAGCCTGCCGAACGGCATGCCAGGCAAGCGCTGGTCCTTGCCGGACGATTACGTCAGAATCTTGAAGAATTGAGGGATCGTCTCCAATAATGAGGTCCGGCGGACGAATAACTATCAGACAACTCAACTAGGGAACGAAACTTGAAGGAGAACGAAATGAGTATTCTGAACGTCGGTGATGCGGTTCTGTTTGTGAAGACCTACGGTGCGCGTCCGGTCGCTGGGAACGTCCACCGGGTGACCAAGACGCAGGTTCGGGTCACGCTGGTCGACGGTACCGAAGCCGGCGCGTTCAATAGGGAGGCGTTTAGCGGCCAGCACGGGGCGGCCAAATCCGGCAACTGCCGAACCTACAGCTCGGTTTGGGCTAAGACGGAGGAGAATGAGAAGGAGCTGAACGCGAATGCGACCGAGGCCGAAGCGAATGCTCTCGAAAAGAAGGCCGCCGAACAGACTCGGCGAGGACAACAAGCTCAGCGTTTGGCTGAGGAGCTGGTGGCTGTCCAGGTGGCTTTTGGATGCGGGCCGCAGGATAGCAAGAAGCTGGCTGACGTGACACGGGCTCGGGACGTGATGCCTGATGGTAGTCGCATCTATACCCTTGACATCCCAGTTGCTCAACAGTATGCCGAACGAAAGATGGGTTGGGAGCGGGTAATCGTTCGCTGCAAGAACGTTGAGGATTACGATTGGACGTCGGAGAATCGTGCGACGGTGACCAAGGTCGAGGCGGTCTACACCTACTGCAACGGAAGCTCGGGCAGCTTCGCTTCATGTAGCTCGGCACGTTACGCCACCGACGAAGAGGCAGTCTGGGACGCGGTGCGTCGGCAGTATCACAGCTGGTAAGCTCTAGTAGGTTCAACTGGGAATGGGATTTTTGAAGGAGACTTGAAGATGAAGGCTAACGAAATCAAAGTTGGTGGGAAGTATCGGATGAAGGTGAACGGGATTATTCGGACCGTTCGGGTGGATGAAATCCGGGAAGACTACCGGGGCCGGGAGGTCTATGGCGTAACCAATCTGTCCACAGGCCGCCAGACGATAGCCCGATCAGCTGCCAAATTTCGGGAGCCGGCTACTGATAAGGCCCTCTACCTGGAGCGGATCAGCGGGGGCGCTGAGACCAAGCCTGCTTTCAGCATCGCAGAGGTCAATGCTCGGCAGGGCCGGGAGATGGAAGAGGCGATTGGACCGATTCCGGATTCCTATGCCAACCAAGACATTGACCGTGAGCAGGCGCGCCTGCTTGAAGCTACTCGAATCGAGAACAACTGACATGAAGAGTAAACTAACCAACTCGGAACGAATGGCCCGGCAGAACGCCAGGGCTATCCAGAAGATCAAACAGAACGCCCTGGCAGCGGCCAAGCTCGCCGCCAGGATCAAGGCCGGGGAGCTGACCGCAGCTCAGGCACTGAAAGAGCTGAGTGGAAAGTCTGAGACCGAACGACTTCATGATAGGGAGAATTGACGATGCGGTACGCCGACAACCATTGCACCTACGAAGAGCAGTTTGAAAACGGGACGCACTTCTATCGTTTCACTGGGAAGTGCGTTGTGACTGGCAAGAGCTATTCCGTTGATGTTCCTGCGGATGGCCTGTTCGCGTATCGGCGGGGCGCATACATGCAGACCGCCTTTCCGAACATGCCGGCAGACGACCGCGAGTTCCTGATGTCCGGCATGTCGCCGGAGGGATGGAAGCTGACGTTCGGTGGAGAAGATGAGGACACCCAAGTGGAGGGGAATGAAGATGGGTCCGTTCAAGACCAAGAGGGCGAATAGAGGATTGCCGGCCGATGGGCCGGCAACGCTGGTGGTTGTTGGCACGTTCACCCCGGATGGTAGAAAGACCGGGGTCGAGGCGATTGTCAGTATGTTCACTGGATCGGACGGCGGAAAGACACCGGCCGCTGAGCTGGCGGCCATGCTCAACGAGGCGTGGGACCGATTTCATTCGGGAGGGCCGAAAGATGCGCAGCAGACACAAGATGTGGAGAAATGGGCGTGGTGGCCGATGGTCAGCGAGGATCATCTGGTTCGCCGAAGGGGAAGCCACGGAAGCAACTGACTGGGATATGCCGGACAACATCCGGTTAGAGTTAATGGACTGCGAGCGGGAAGTTCAGTTATTTCCTAAGACGTTGTTCGAAGCTCAGCGCATTTGGTTCATGTTCAAGCGGGGTGCCCCGATCGAGGGACAGAAGATTCCATTCATTGCTGATCTTCTGAAACTACTGAAAGATACAGGAAAGGAAGTCCCTCAGTGTGGGGATGATACGATTGGCGTCGAATGACCACCATCGCTGAGGTCTTATCCCAGATCCACGTCCAGACTGCCGGCCACGGACACCACCACGGCCGGCAGGGGTGGACGAATATTGACTGCCCCTTCTGCCAAGAGAGCGGAAAATTCCACCTCGGCATCCATGATCTTGGCAGCGCCAACTGCTGGAAGTGTGGACCTCATTCTCTGTATGAAGTCCTTCGGGCACTAACCAGAGATGCCCAAGAGACCAGTGAGATACTGGCATCTTTACACCTGGTCCGCCGACCCGGTAAAGCCCGCGTTTCAGGCCATCTCTCGCGGCCCGGCGGGGTTTCAGCGCTGGGCCCGATGCACATACGCTACCTGCGCCGGCGGGGCCTCGACGCGAGCCAGGCTGCTACGTTGTGGGGAGCAATGGGGATCGGAATCGCCGCCAAACTTCGGTGGCGGATCTTCATCCCGATTGTCCACCTCGGGCAGGAAGTCAGCTGGACGACACGGGCGGTCAAGCAGGATGCCGACCGGCGATATATCACAGCCGGACCGGAAGAAGAATCGATGCCGGCGAAATCCCTGCTCTATGGTGAGGATTATGTGAGGTCGGCCGTGATCGTTCACGAGGGACCGCTCGACGTCTGGAAGACCGGACCTGGGGCGGTCGCTTTGTTCGGGTTGAACTATTCCGGGTCTCAGGTTGCCAGGATTGCCAAGTATCCACTGCGGGTGATCTGCCTGGACAATGCTGAAAAAGCCCAGTTTGTCGGTAAGAAACTGGCAGATGATCTATCGGTGTTCCCCGGTAAGACCATCCGGGTTCAGCTCGAGAGCGGAACTGATCCGGGGTCGGCAGACGACGAGGAGATCGCCGAACTGCGGCAAAAGTTTCTCGAATAATCTTCCTTTCTTTCTAATAATCAGCCCCGGTGAACGAATAACTAGTAGACGATTCAACTAGGGAAGGGGAAATGAAGATGATCACGAAAATGAAGACGATACGAGAACTGATTATTGACAGGTTAGTGTGCTCCGTGTGGTTTAGCCGGATGGAGAAGAGGACGGCTGCGGAGTATAGTGCGTATCTCACTAGTCTATCCGACGAGGATTTACTTAATACTCTGATCGATACGAAAGTGAGTGAGGCCGAGTTGACTGACTGACTAAGTGCCACTCAATTGGTTTCCATTCGAAAAGTGAAGTAGTCAACCACGCAACACACAGGGCCGACAACCGACCCGTTCGGGGGTCGTGCGGTGCCATGACGCGGCACACGCGCAACAAGTGCTCGGTGAGTCTGCTACGGTGGTATCCGAGCCCGCCGCGGATACTACGATTATGTGGACGGCAATGGCTGCTGGTGGTGTTCGGACGCGATGCGATTGGCATCGCGGGACTAGGGCCAACCGGCCCGCAACGGGGAGGGTGGAAAGATGAAGAGATACACTATCAGAGAGGGCGGGGAAACCGGATCCTGGTCGGTAGTCCGCGAAGACGGAGCGTGGACGGAGTTCCTGTCTCGCGACGAGGCCGAGAGTGCCGCTTCGGCGCCGTCGGCTGGCAAAATGCTGGAGTCTGATTTCAATTGGCAGTTCTAGGGCCGGCAACCGGCCCGCAACGGGGAGGATGACGAGATGGTTTGGCCACGCGGAACCCGACGACACTCGACAGACGCAGCCCGCTTCGCACTCGCTATCGTCAGCGAGTTCGGTGCCCGCGAGATCGGTCGACGCTGCGGAGTATCTGACCGCACGGTGCGCCGGTGGGCCAGCGGCGAGGATTGGCCAGACCAAGCCGCGCTGTTGCGGCTGGTGGAATCGCTCTATCCGCAGTCGGTCGGTTCGCTGCCGATCTACTCCGCGGATATGGCCATAGACGGTAACACGCGGACGGGTGGCGTGGGCGAGTTTTCTACCCGCGCGGCACGTGGGGATCAATCTTACCTGGAGGAGGTGTATCGTGTTGACACGTAGACAGTTTTTTGGCGGCGGTCTCGTGACTGCCGCAGCAAGTGGAGCCGTGGCCGGCTTGGCCGCGGAGCACGCTGGCGAGAGCCGATTGACTCTGGCCGGATTGATTCAGATTTTCGGCCAAGAGCCGGTCTTGGCGACAATGGCAGACCTGCCTACGCCGGTCGATCTCCGTGAGGTGCGGAGGCGACTGAGCGGACCATTACGTCGCGAACGTCGGGCGACGAATCGGAGGCGGAATGCTGAGCGGCATCGCGACGTGATTCTGTGGTGCGGCATCGTCCGCATCGACGGCGTTATTGACAACCTACTGGCACTGCCCCAGGATCTCGACTACGACGGGCGCAATCAGCGCCACGGCGGTCGGGCGCGAGGCACGATCCGCAAGGCCAGGCTGCCGTGGCCGATGACCGTGACGGAATACGAGACGGATACGCAGCAAGTCCACGATGTGCCGGCTGACTCGCGGTTGGTGATGGACACTCGCCGCACACTCGGCCCGGTGTGCACGTGCGAGATTGTCCACGTCGTCGGACGCGAGATCCGGCTACACCTGTGGTCGCGATCTGGCGAGCCGTATGCGGATACGGCCAACCGACTAGAACGAGTGGCTACGGTTGGCGGACTGTTACGACACTAGGGCCACGCGGCCCGCAAAGGAGGGTGAGAAAATGAGGACGAAAAACTGGAATCTGGTGTCCGACGAGCCTATCATGAGTGAGGCAGAGAGAGCCGTGACTGACGGAGAGCGGGTCGGGTGGCGGTCGATCCGGTGGACTCAATACGGCCCGGCGTTCTATGGTCCGGTGTATTCCGAGCCGCGGTCGGTGCGCGTCGAGCGTAGCGCCACGGAATCGGATTACTCTGCCGCGCAACTGGCTACGGTCTGATCTCCCCAGACCCCGGCCCGTGTGAGGGGCCGGTGATGTGGGGAGACGATCAGACCAGGGCCGGACAACCGGCCCGCAACGGGGAGACGGAAGATGGGGACGACAGAAGCCAGAAACGTAAACCTCAGCCAATACCACGCCGGCCAGATCGTGACGCCTTTCATCACCGAGCGGCCGATTGGCCGCGGGCGACTGGAGATCGTGATCGGTTGGCACGATAGGAGCGACGATAGCGTGCGAAGCGAGACCATCCGCGGAAGCGTCCGGCAGTGCCAGCGGGCAATCACTGCGGCTGGAATCCATACTGACGACAACTACTCGCGACTGTAGGACTAGGGCCACGCGGCCCGCAACGGGGAGGATGGGAAGATGAAGACCTACGAATTTTGGACTGACGGCGGAGATCGCGACGATATCGAGGCCGAAACGCTGGCAGATGCCGCGGACATCGCGAGCCGAAAAATCACGGTCGCGCAGTGGAATGACGGCGCGTGGGGAAGTGTCAGAGACGCAGACACGGACGAACAGATGGACGTACCGAGCCGGGCGACGGCGTAGCCAACCACGCAACACTCAGGGCCACGCGGCCCGTGACGAGGAGACCGAAAGATGAAGACTGGAACAATCGTAACTGTGAATTTTCTGAATAAGAACTATGCCTACTGGAAGGCCATTCTTCGTCATGGTTACTTAGACCAACTTCCCCGCGACAGGGGCGAAAGACGGAAATTCATTGTACTCAAGGATCTGCCGGAACTAGATGCCTACCTTACCATGAAGGTCACCCACTTCACCACTACGGTTGGCGACCTGATTAGTGATGCGTTCAGCGAGGCTGAGAACCTAGCCGATGAGATGCAGAGTTGGTATGATAGCCTCCCGGAAGGATTCCAGGCCAGTGACAAAGGAGAACGAATTCAGGAAGCTTCCGACACCCTGTCCAACATCCAGACCGTGGACGTACCTGACATCGTTGCGAAACTGAGTATCGTCTTCTATCCGGGCCGGGATCTGGACAGTCGACGAAGCCGGGCGGCAGAAGCGGCCGGAATGATGCGGACTGCCGCCGAAGAGATCAGGTCGTTTGTCGATGAGAATTCCGGTGAAGATGGTAACGAGGAGAAGAATGAAGAGGCGGACGGGATCGACGTGGATGAACTCCAGTCGCTCGCCGACGAGCTGGAATCGGCGGCCGACGAATCAGAAGGGGTCGAATTCCCTGGGATGTATGACTGAGGAGATGCAGATGATTTGTGCTTCCGCCGACGCAGAGGATAGACGATATCATAAGCACGTCGGCAAGAGTGGGAAGATTTGGCTGGTCGCCGATCAAGAGGACTGTGCCGGTAACGTCTATGTTGAGGGTGGTCCGAATTCGGAGAAATTGTAAAGATTTCTAGGTTGAAGTCACTGCTAGTCACGACTATACCACATCGAGGGATGGGAACTATAGTTGCTCGGACTACTAAACGAAAGAGAGGTGTGGGACGAAGCGCTAGTGACCACGAAAACAGTTACGCCGGGTGGTGTTGAGGTCGCTTCCGTTATCCCTAGCGGCGGTTGACCTCCACCACCTTTTTAATATTTTCTGTATAGGAACTGCCCTACGGTTAGGTTATACTGTAGGGACCGGCTAGGCTACACAGTCGGGATCGAGAGCAGCGCCAGAATGTCAACCAAATCATCTACAATCTGATACGAACGCGGTCGTTTCTGGTTCCGCGTGCTCTCGAGGCCCCGTACCCTGTGTAGCAACTAGGTACGGGGCTTTCTTATTTCCGAGAGTTCTCTAATGACTACAGACCTGGAATATAACAGGAAGAACGGGTCAACCTACTCCGCAAGAGACTTCCATCTGAACTCGCTGGGGTTCAAAAGTTATCGGGACTACTTGGATAGTGGCCTATGGAAATCTATCAAGGTGAAAGTAGAGAAGGCAAAGGGCACTCTTTGCGTGCTATGCAGAGGTGAGGCAGAATGCTTCCATCACACGATATTGCAAAGAGGATCTTGACGGAAGCACGATCGAGTATATTCACCCACTATGTAAGTCATGCCACGAGGCCGTTGAATTCGACAGTGACGGCGATAAGGTGAGTATGAAGCAGGCCATCTTTCGTTTCGCAGAGATAAAAAGTCTCTTCTCATCAAAACGACCATGTCCCAGAGTGTCGCGTCAATCTCCGTCGAAAAAGAAGAAGGTACACAAGCCTGTTCGGATAGATACTAACAGGGGTAGGATCTGTAAGATGTGTCAGAAAAACACGCCGAGGAAAGGAAGTTCTCTTTGCCGGCGGTGTGAAAAGAAACACCCAAACCTGTTGCCAGGATACAAACTCTGTTCTTCGTGTCATATAAATCAAGCAAGAAAAGGAAGAAATGTTTGCAAGGCGTGTGAGTTAAGATTTCCAAGCTGGAGTATAGAGGGATATGATGGACGGTCAGTATAGCATCATGCAATCGTTGATGAATCCTGGTGCGTGGTTCCGGTTCCCGAAAGGATTCCTCAAGATCATGTCGAGGGATGAAGCACTTGTGTTGTCATTCCTTGCGAATCATGCTTTTGTTGTCAAGTGCCATGAACGTAAGGGGTGGTTCTTCTGCCGGATGGTGCAGATGATGGCGGAGTTGAATATCAGTTCGGATGTTCAGACTCGTCTTATGGGCAATCTAGAAAGAAGGGGCTTTATCCTAACACGGAAGAAAGGGATGCCAGCCAAGCGTTGGATTTACATCGATTGGCTAGAAGTGGAAAAGAAACTAAGGGTATCTATGGCACTCGAGCCGTCATACGGTCCGGATGAGAATGACAACTGGGAAGTAGAGCAGACTGACGAGTTTCCTCTAGATTTACAGACTCCGTGATCTTACAGAGTCTGTAAGACCTCGGACCTAGTGTCCGTAAGAGTACGGACTCTGGTATCTGTAAGAGTACGGAGTCATAAAAGAAGTATTAAATAGAAGAAGGAAGACAAATAGTTTGAGTTCTGACGAACTCAAACGTCACAGTTTTTGGAGTTTGTTCTGAATATGCCATTCATCCAACCACAACAGAAGATCTTAACTGGATCATCACCATTCGATGGCAATGCCGCCAAGTTCCTAGCCAAAAGTCTACTGGAACAGCGACTCATCAAAGGTATGCCAAGCATAGCTAACTGGTCAGAAGAATTTCGACTGCTCCGCCATCATTCAACAGAATCGGAAATTAAGCAAACACTTATTTGGTTCTGTAAGCACGTCAAAGATAAATACACACCAAAGGTCTATTCTGCCTCTGGCTTCCGCTCGAAGTTCGTCCAGATCAAAAACGCGATGGCACGGGGCAGCGAAGATTGGAATATCTTGCCCGACATCGAGATCACCGATCAAGCCAGGCGGATCTCAGTATACCTCGGTGGCTTGGTGTGGCCCGGCGACATCGAGGTGGAGGATGAGCTGAAAGCGATTCAGGTCTCAATCAACAACTACAACGAGTTCCTCACCAAGCTGAGGGCCGTTTCAGATAGGCATCCTCAGCATGCCCGTGTGTTTGCTTATATGCTGGTGATCGGTAGGGATGTCTCGACATTCGTCGAGGGGTGGTTTCGTCAGATTCACTCGATGGCCTGGGGCATGGAAAACTGGGGCAAGAATCTGGCTCGAGCTACGATAAGTATGCAGTCACCGCGGTTTCAACGAATCATCGATGGCTGGATTAGGGACTACCGCGGTGGGAACGAGAATCACTGGGAATGGCTCGAAAGGATACTGAAATGAGGCGAGTATCCGTAGCGCAGTTACGTGAGATTACTCAACTGGCTTTGGCCAAAGCTCATGCCACTGAGTCGTATTATCGAACGAACCACGATCCGAATCCTCAAGTCCAAGAGATGCGTAGTATCAACAAGGGCTGTGTTGGTGCTTTGGAGGCTACGCTATTAGCTCTCAACGGCGATCTGGTTTTACTCAAGATTATGGCAGGAGTCTGAATGATTACACAACCGATGCTCGCAGGGATATGCACAGATGTCAACAAGATCAAGTTTCCAGTTCTGGCAACGCCGAAGCTGGATGGGATTCGGTGTCTTGTGGTTGAGAAGGATGGTCGGGTTCAGGCTGTCAGCCGCAACTTCAAGCCGATTCCGAATCATAGCGTTCGCCGGTGGGTAGAGGCCAACTGCCCGGTCGGGTTCGACGGTGAGTTGATGGTCCCTGGCAGTTTTCAGGCCGTGGCGAGTGCCATTATGTCAAGGGAAGGGACGGCGGAGTTCGTCTATCGGGTGTTTGATTTCGTATCTGAGACTTCCGAGCCATACCACAAGCGAATTGACCAGCTGATGAGTCGTCCGGCTGGGTCTCACGTCGAGCTAGTGCTGCCGAGGATGATATCCGATCTAGATGCTCTGCAGACGTATGAGACTGAGTGCCTCTCCGAAGGATATGAGGGCGTGATGGTGAGGACTCCGAGTTCACCGTACAAATGTGGACGGAGTACCGAGCGGGAGGGCTACCTGCTCAAGATCAAACGGTTTGTCGATGGTGATGCGGTCGTGTTCGGCGTCGTTGAGAAGATGCACAATGCCAACGAAGCGACTAAGGACGAATTCGGCCACACCGAGCATAGCTCGCATAAGGCTGGGATGGTTCCGATGGGGACGTTGGGATCGCTGATCGTTCGGGATCGCAAGACCGGGGTGGAGTTCAACATCGGATCAGGATTCGATGATGGGACCAGAGCAGAGCTGTGGGCCGTTCGCAGTCAGCTGAACGGTCTGATTGTCAAGTACAAGAGTCAGCCAACGGGAGTGAAGAATGCCCCGCGGTTTCCGGTGTTTCTTGGGTTTCGATCGACGCTGCCGGAAGGGATGGGGACATGAGGATTGAAAAGCTAATCAACTTCCTTCACGACTGGATGGCCTTGTTCTGCTTCGCTGTCGCTTTGGTTTGTTTAATTCTGAGTAAGGTGCTGAAATGACAACTGAGGAACGAGCAAGGCGTTTAGTTGGTGATATGCCGTGGGTTACGGAGCATCTATCTGAAGCTCAGATTGTAGACTTAGGTCATCAAATCAAGGCATGTCTTGACGTGGCAGTCAGGGACACCTTGCAGGTGGCCAGTGATCCAGATGAATGGGAGAAAGTAGGGAACCAAGATGACACTAGCGCAGCAGCTTATCGAGTGGGCGGGGGATGAACTGACGTCGATGGGTCTCGAGGGTGAGGAACGGGACCTGGCGTGGAAAGTGCTGTCGAAGCAGTTCCTCAAGCAGATGCGTCAGAAAGTCAAGGCGAAGGAAGAAAAGCCAGTCGATCCAACTGAGATGGACTGGCACGACGCCCAGCACTTCGAACGACGGACTTTCCCACCGCAGTTCAAGGCCCATGCTGGGGAGAAGGTCTACGATGTTCCGCTAGAATACCTGACGTACTTGACGGATGATTCCTCATTCATTCGCGACTTGAAGAGGTATGTGAAGTCTGCCAGGTTTCGACAGAGGATGAAGACAGAAGGCGGTGACGAGTGAAGGTTAAGGATCATTCGGGTGGTGATGAACGAACCGTGCTCACGGGTATGATCGTCGACAATGTCGTCGCCGGCAAGATCGCTGCCAAGTGGAACCGCCAGGATGGTATGTTCAAGTCCAAGTGGTCGAATCTTGTCGGCATGTGGTGCTGTAAATACTTTCTGAAGTATCAGAAGGCCCCAGGAGCTTCGATTGAAGCAATCTTCCAATCCTGGGCGTCCAATGGCGAGAAGGACAAAGACACGGTTGCTTTGGTTGACCGATTCCTTTCTAGCCTGTCAGACGAGTATGAGGAGCTGGCGGCCAAGCAGAATCCAGAGTATGTGATCGACCTCGCCGGCCGTCATTTTCAGACTGTGGCCCTATCGCGGCTGGTCGAGGGAATCCAAGGGGATCTGGAGTTTGGTGAACATGAGAAAGCGCTGGCTAAGGTTTCATCATTCGGCAAGATCGAGTTGGGTGAGGGGGCTGGGATTGATGTGCTGGAGGATCAGGAGGCGATTCGCGCTGTATTTGAGGAGGAAACAGAATCGCTGATTGAGTGGCCTGGGGACTTGGCGAAATTCTTCGGCAATGCGTTTGAGCGCGATGCGTTCCTTGCGTTCCTCGGTGCTGAGAAATCTGGTAAGTGTATAGCCGGCGATATGGAGATTCTTCTTGAAGATGGAAGCCTCAGCACTATTGAGGATATTGTGCTATCCGAAGATTCGAGAAGAATTCTGTCGTTGAATGAGGAGACCCAAAGAATTGAGTTCGTGGCAGTGAGTGATTTTTGGGATAATGGAAAAAAGCCATGTTGGGAGATGGAGACGAGGATTGGTCGGCGGGTGATCACCACAGGGAATCATAAGTACCTTACTCCAGACGGATGGAAGATCCTCTCAGATCTCAAGGTCGGGGATTTTGTAGCCGTTCCAAAGAAACTGGATGTATTCGGTGGTTGTCGGATGGACGAAGACGAACTAAAGTTTCTGGCGTATATGCTTGCCGAGGGGTGCTGTGTTCAGTTGTATTGCAAGAAGAACGGGACTAGGAAGAAGAATGGGATATGCAGTACATTTACGAACACGGATGACGAATTGATAGAGGATTTCCTGGGGTGTTGTGATCGTTTAGGGTTTGGGCATAGGAAGGATGGGATCAGTTACCACTTACACGGGGCCACATCTTTAATGAGACGACTGGGTATTGCTGGTCACTCTGCGAAGACAAAGATTATCCCGGCTGCGGTATTTTCGTGTCCGAAAGATCAAGTTGCGTTATTCCTTCGTATATTCATGTCGTGCGATGGGTATGTGCTGAAGAGCGGAGAAGTGGGTGTTGGATTGGCTAACGAGCGAATGGTGCGTCAGATCGGTCACCTACTGACGCGGTTCGGGATAGTTCATCGAATAAAGTCTGGTGATTCCTACAATGGGGAGGGAAAACGGTTCTGTCATTGGACGTTGTCTATTAGTGATGCAGAGAATGCTCAACTATTCACCAACGAAATCAACATGATGTCTTACAAGAGGAGACCTGTGACGGCTGTTGGGCTGCATAAATCCTTTTTGGACAAGTTCCCTCATCAGGTGGCCGGTAGGTTTATTTCTGAACTAGAGCATGAATTCTCCTCTTCTCCAGTTCCAGATTCTCTTGGTGTTGGTAGGGGTAAGCGCGTTAGAAAGAACCACGCACTTCGTGCATATATGGGCACTGATCAGTTGGGATTCATTCGAGAGCAGATAGCTAAGAAATGCCCGATAATGAGGAAGTCCTTCGCCAAGGCGGCCGGCACTAGCACTTACGATCTGTATATGAATTCTCATGTCCTCTGGGATGAGGTGACTTCAATAGAGCCCGTTGGGGATCGACGAACCTATGATTTGACTGTGCCGCCTCATCATAGCTTTGTTGCGAATGATTGTATAGTGCATAATACCTGGTGGTTGATGGAGGTCGCCTGGCGGGGAATGCTGCAGAAGAAGAAGGTCGCATTCTTCGAAGTCGGAGACATGAGCGAACGGCAAATTATGAAGAGGATGATGGTGCGGGCTACCAAGCACCCGTTCAGGCCACAGAAGGTTCAGAAGCCGACGAAGATCGAAAAGAACAAAGAGACCGGCGAAGTGACAGTCGAGCACGAGGAGATCGAATTCGACGACGCATTGTCATGGGGGAAGGCTGTAAAAGCCTGTGAGAAGATAACACAGGGACGGACAGCACCGTATTTGAAGCTATCCTGTCATCCGAACTCTGCCATAGGGATGGAGGGGATTCGATCAATATTGCAAGGATGGGAGAGGGATGGTTGGGGGACGCCGGATATTCTGGTGATTGATTACGCCGATAATCTGGAGCCACCTCGTGTCAGCGGGAACAATGATTTCCGTCATGGTACGAACCTGATCTGGAAGCAGATGAGGCGGGCATCACAGGAACTTCACTGCCTGCTGGTGACAGCTACGCAGGCGAACTCTGGGGCGTATGAGCGAGCCACTTTAGGGAAAGGTTCGTTCTCAGAGGACAAACGCAAAAACGCCCACGTGACTGGGATGATTGGGATCAATGTTACGAAGGAAGAGCAAGAGAAGGGGATTCGGAGGTTGAACTGGATCGTTCGGCGAGAGGACGAGTTCAACGAATATAGATGCATAAACATAGCACACTGCTTGGCGTTGTCAAGGCCGTTTGTTCTGAGTTGCTTTTGAAAGGATACTAAAGATGTTGGTATTGTCACGGAAGATGGGGCAGAAGATCGTCATCGGCGAGAATATCACGGTCACCGTGGTGAAGCTGAAAGGTAACTCGGTGCGCTTGGGATTCGAGGCTCCAGAAGACGTCCAGGTGCTCCGACAGGAAGTTCGGAATGCAAAGCAGGACGATGGCAATTCCAGAAAATTACCTGAAATCTGAGAAGATTTTCACCTGATTTCCCAGCACCAGTTACGATATGAGGTTGTAAGGAATGGTTGGGTCAACCGTTCAAGTGACTGTCAAAACCATAGTTTCTTTCCTAGAGGAGATCTGAGATGAAGATCGCGAAACGTTCTGCTGTGAAGTTGTTTGTCGCCCTCGGTCTGAAGAATGCTGACAAGTGGAACGACGCCCGCATGGCTGCCAAGCTGGCGAAGGTCAAGGAGATGGTTGACGAGGATGTCAAGCTCGAGGACGATGATCAGGGGACGCTGAACACCGTCCTGGCGGCGATCACTGGTGGTGAAGAGTTTGAGGTGTTCGAGGATGGTACGTCGGACGGGACCACCACGGCAGAGTTGCCGAGCGATGCCGAGCTGAACGCGGCGGACAAAGCTGAGAAGGCCGCAGCTCGTGAGAAGCAGACTGCCGCCAACGCCGAGGCCAAGGCCGCGAAGGAGGCCGCGAAGGCAAAGGAGAAGGCTGACAAGGAAGCGGAGCGCGTTGCCGCGAAAGCCGAGAAGGAGGCCACCAAGGCGGAGGAGAAGGCCGCGAAGGCCGCGAAGGCCGCGGCGAAAGCGGCCGAAAAGGCTGAGAAAGAGCCGCGGGAGACCAAGGCGTTCCTCGCCGGCCAGATCGCCGCCAAAGTCGGCTTGGCTAACTTCAAGCGGATCGACATCGAGGTGATGTATGGCGGGGGCTACAGCAAGGCCATTGTTGACGTCACGTACTACCGCACGCAGGGTGGGCTGCGCGGATTCTGCGAAGTCCCGGAAACGCGTCCCGGCCGCTTGTACCTCGCTGGCAAGCTGCTGAAGGAGAACGGCCTGAACGTCACCGAGGAGCTGGTCAAGAAGCTGGATGAGGCTTATGGCAAGCCGAACCAGAAGGAGAGCCAGACCGCTCTCAACCACACCCGTGACGCTGCTCGCGGCTTTCTCTCGGTGGCCCCAGAGGATCGGGCCACCGTGGTCGCTGCTCCCGCGGCAGCGGCGGTTGCCGAGCCCGCCGCAGTCCCGGCCGCTGTCTAGTTTCGAGTTGGTGGTCAAAGTAGCCGGGGACAGTCCCCGGCTGCTTGTGTTGAGGGAGACGCAATGATCAGTATCACACGCAAACTTGAATTCGACGCAGGTCATCGGGTATTGAAGCACGAATCGAAGTGCAAACATCTTCACGGCCACCGCTACGTCGCCGAGGTGACAGTTACTGCGCCAGAACTTGATCAGCTTGGCCGCGTGATTGACTTCGGGGTTATCAAAACTGAGGTCGGGGGATGGATCGACCAAAACTGGGACCACAACCTCATTCTTCATCCTGCCGACCCGCTGCTGCATGTGCTGACTGTTTTGCGGCAAGACGGTGAGCAGATTCTTGAGGGTGCAAATGGTCAGGTCGATGCCGTGTTGGGTGGGAAAGAGCCGTTTGTGCTGGACGGCAATCCGACCGCCGAGAACATGGCCCGGGTGCTGTTTCAAGTAGCGAGTGAATTGTTGCGTTCGTACGATATTGATGTGGTACGAGTTCGATTATTCGAAACCCCCAATTGCAGCGCTGACTACGTGAAGTGAGACCGAATCATGGAGATCGAAAATGTCCCTGTTGTCCGGTGTCCCCAGGCAGGGGAATCTTTCAGAAGGGAGCTGATTCAGGCTCTGCGTGCGATGGAATGTGGTCAGTCTGTCGTGGTTGATAAAGCCGATTCAAATCTTCGGACACTAGTTTGGGTCGTGAGTCAGTGCCTGGACAGACGTTATCTTATCCGGAAGCAGGCAGAGAAGCAGTGGAGAATCGGACGGATCGACTAATGCTGAATAAACAACCACCCGAACACCGAGATCATAGCAGCCCCGATTCTCTTGAGATCGTAGACGTATGGAAGACGATCCAGGGCGAGGGGCCGTTTGCCGGTAGACCAGCAACTTTTATCCGATTGGCTGGTTGCAACTTTCAGTGTCCTGCTTGTGATACGAACTACACTACTGGTCGTCGGTTTGAGTTGGTGGAGGATCTGCTTGAACTGACGGGTGGCGCTGATCTGGTTGTGTTGACGGGCGGAGAGCCGCTCCGCCAGGACATCACTCGGCTAGTGGATCTGCTGATTGATCGTGGCACGCAAGTTCAGATTGAAACCAACGGCATTCTTCATCTTCCAGGGCTTCATTCTCGGGCTGTGGTTGTTTGCTCACCCAAGACGCCAGGCATCGCGCGGGAGCGGTGGCCCTATGCCTTCAAGTACGTACTCCAGGCGGGTCAAGTTGATACGGACGGCCTGCCGCTGACGGCTTTGGGTGGGATGCGACCAGCTCGTCCTCCCGAGGACTTCCCTCGATCCGAGATCTATCTGCAGCCTCTGGATGAGCAGGATCCGGAAGCAAACAAACGGAATGTTGACGCGACGGTTCAGAGCTGCATGCAGTATGGCTATCGTCTCTGTCTCCAAATGCAGAAAATCGTGGGGCTGAAATGAGTGAAACAGACGCAACTGTGAAGTCTGAAATCGTTGACGGTCGATTGAAGGTTCATATCGACATCAAAGAGAACCCGAACCACGATCAACGCGGGCGGTTTGCCAGTGGGGGAGGATCTGGTGGGTCCTCGGCGAGGGTGTCTGTCAAGGTGTCGGTCGATCCAGAGACACTGGGGAGACTGAAGCGCAAGGCTGACAAGGAAGAGATACAGCAGACTGCGGTGGAGGTTGAGAAGTCACTCGCTGGTGTTGCAGAGCGTTGCCAGAAGTTGACTGACCAGCTGCCAAAGTCTGAGATGGGTATTCGGTTGAAGGGGACACCGTTCTGGATCTCGAAGAATGGGCAGGGAGCGACGACTGGACAGTATGATAAAGAGACCGGCACGGCTGAGGTCGCCGGCTTCGGGCATCCCGCAACATCGGACCATTTGAAGGGCGGGCAGTTCTCGTTGAGTGATGCAGTCTCAGATATTGCCACCCATGAGTTCGGCCACCATCTTCTTGAGCAAATGCTCGCCGCCAACGGAGGGAAGGGTGTCGGGGAGCCTGGCCGTCTGGTCAATATCTGGAAGGTGACCCCGAAGAGTGAGCTCCGCAAGTTGAGTCAGTACGCGGCGGACCATCCAGCTGAGATGTTCTGCGAGGGACTGCTCGCCTACACGCATCCTAGTTATGGTACTAAGAACGGTGCCAAGATGCCGAAGGCGCTGGCGAAATACTTCGACGATGTAATCGGGAAAGGAAAATAACGATGTTGGCAGTGCCGAAATGCTTCACCCGTCAGTGCGTTCATTTTCAGGGGACTAAGTCGGACGATAACGCCGAGACCAATGAGAGGCCGGCCTGCAAAGCGTTCCCTGATGGTATCCCTGTTGAGATCAGTTATGGGGACAATCCCCACTTGATGCCGGTCGATGGGGATGGTGGGATCGTTTTCGAGAAGGGGAGCAAATGACAGAGCGAACGGTTTTGACGTGGCGTGATGTTGAGAGCTGCGCTGCTGTAGCACGCAGTCGCATCCCGGATGGTGTCGCACTTTATGGAGTTCCTCGCGGCGGTGCGATGGCGGCCCTTGCGATTCGTAGGATCGGCGCCATGCGACTCGTGAGTACCCCAGAGGAGGCAGATGTTATCGTCGATGACATCATCGACTCTGGTGTGACTAAGCAACGATACAATGGGCGCTTCCCGGACAAGCCATTTGTGGTCTTGGTTGATAAAAGGAATCGGAAAGATTCCGACTGGATAGTGTTTCCGTGGGAGACCGATGAGCAGGATGGACCAGAGGAAAACATCCGACGGCTGCTTGAATTCGTCGGAGACGATCCGAATCGTGAAGGATTGAGGGAGACGCCGGCTCGGGTGATCCGCAGCTATGGTGAAATCTTCTCGGGGTACAAGATCGACCCCGCCTCTGTCTTCAAGGTGTTCGAGGAGGGGGCTTGCGACGAGATGGTGTTGGTTCGCAACGTCGAGTTCTTCTCAGTCTGCGAGCATCATATGCAGCCCTTCTTCGGGCAGGCCCACTTGGCGTATGTGCCGAATGGCAAGGTGATTGGGGTATCGAAGCTGGTCCGGCTGCTCGAGGTATTCACTCGCCGGCTTCAGATTCAAGAACGAATCTGTCAGCAGGTGACGGCGGCTCTGGACGAGTATCTGAAGCCACTCGGCTCTGCCTGTATCCTGGAGGCGAAGCACTTTTGTATGACCTGTCGAGGAGTCAACAAGCAGGGCAGTGAGATGGTGACCTCGAGCCTAACTGGTGTGTTTCGGGACAAGGCTCCCGCTCGTCAGGAACTCTTGTCGTTGATCCGAGGTTAGCATGACGGACCGCCTGCTGATGCTCGACTCTGGTGCCTTCTCAGTCTGGAAGTCTGGGGCTTCAATCGACATCGACCAGTACATTGACTTCTGCCAGACTCATCCAGCGATTTCTTACTACGTCAACCTTGACGTGATCCCAGGGACTGCTGATAGTTCTCCGACCGCCGCGGACATTGAGGACGCTGCCGCACGGGGATGGAAGAACTACCTGCGGATGATTCGTAAGCTGGACTTTGAGAAAGTGATCCCGGTTTTCCACCGCGGGGAGTCCCTTAAGTGGTTGGAGAAGATGTTGGCGATTGAGTGCCCATACATTGGGCTTGGCGGGACGGCGGGATCTGTCAACAGGCGGGCTGTGATTGGGTGGCTGAATTCAGTTCGTGGCGTTGTTGCACCGGATGGCAAGCCGATCGTGCGGACTCATGGATTCGGGATCAACAGCCTTGAGCTACTCAGACGGTTCCCGTGGTATTCGGTCGACTCGGCCAGCTGGTTGGTGCTGGCCGCTTTTGGTAAGATATGGGTGCCGCGGAAGACCAATGGTCAATTCGATTTCGATCTCAAGGCCGCAGTCAATGCAATGACACCCCAGTCTGGGTGGAAAGGGGAGTTTCAGATCCACTATGATACCATGCTGCCGGTGTGGAGGAAACACGTTGAAGATTGGCTGCGATACTGCGATGTTTCGCTTGGCGAATTCGAGCTGATCGACGTTCCCGCAGGATACAAACGAGTCGATGGGATTGAGCAGTGGCTAGATAAGACCAAGACCAAGATCGTCCGTGAGACGGTTGCCGGCGTTCGTACTAGCAGCGATGCCAGACGTATCGTCAACGCTGTGTTCATCAAGCATCAGGAAGGACTGCCGGCTTCCACTGTCCAGCATATCTATTTTGCTGGATGCGGGGACTCTGATCGGGAGCGGATGGCTCGGGTGGTCGCTAAACGACTGTACTCATACGCTGGACTTGATAAGTCGTTCACCCAGTACCTTGAAGTGATTCAGAGGGAGGCAGCCGATGCCGTTTATGCTTGACTGCGGTGCCTGGAGTGCGTGGACGCGTCAGGTGCCGATTGATCTGCAGGAGTACATAGGTTTTTGCAAGAGGCATCCGCAGGCTGACTACTATGTTAGCCTGGATGTTATTCCAGGTTCTCAGCTGGAACACGAGGAGCATACGGAGGAGCTAATCGACGGCGCCGCCGCCAGAAGCTGGGAGAACTACAACGAGATGGTCCGCCATCTCCCTATCGAGAAGGTGATCCCCGTATATCATCATCTAGAGTCATTGAAATGGCTCGATAAGATCCTCGACAGTAAGGCTCCATACATTGGGATAGGCTTCGGGCGGGCGAAATCACCACGATTGCGAATGGACTGGTTTCAGAAGATTCGCCCGTATCTGGTCGATTCGGAGGGGAAGAGCCTCCGTGCAGTCCACGGTTTTGCTGTGTCTGATCTCGACATGATGAAGTACTTTCCGTGGCATTCGGTGGACTCTGCTTCATGGGTACTGGGTGGATCATTTGGGAAGATATGCACTCCTCACGTTGTGGGGGGAAAATTCGACTATTCGTTGGACCCGATTAGGCTATACACTTCTGATGTTTCTAGCATGCGAGGGGCGTTTAATAGTCATACGAGGGATATGAGTCCGATCGCTCGTAACAACCTCGATGACTACCTAGCCTCTTGTGGCGTAACGTATGGCCACTCGGAAGAAGTCGACGTCCCACCCGATTACAAGCTACAGAGAGGTTTGGAGCGGTGGGGGGAGAGGGGGAAGCGAATCATACGGATAGTTGAGAGGGGCGTGACAAACTATGACCAATGCAGAAAGCTGGTCAACGCGGTTTTCTTCTTGCGGGTCAACGAGGCAGTCCCGATCAAGAGGGTTTATCTCGCCGGTGGTGGCGTTAAGTTTAGAATCGAGAAGATGATCAAGAACCGTCTATTCGCCTACCCCGATCTGCTGTCCCAGCGAGGCGCGGCATACGAGTTGTTTCTTTGGCACTGTGAAAATACTGAAAAGGAGTCTATGGCATGAGCGTGAATCGTGAGTTGTTCTTGTCTCGTCTTGAGGCCGTGTCCCCCGGCTTGGCTAGTAGGGAGTTGATTGAACAGAGTTCGTGTTTCGTGTTTCGGAATGATCGAATTCTCACATTCAACGATGAGATTGCCTGCGCCATTGAGAGCCCAGTCAAGGGGCTATCTGGGGCTGTGGTCGCGAAGCCATTGATGGAGTTGCTGTCTAAGCTGCCGGAGGATGAGCTTGAGATCACCCCGATCCAAGGCAAGATCCAGGTCAAAGGAAACAAGCGGCGGGCTGAGATCGTGATGGAGGAACAGGTCAACCTGCCGGTCGACTCGATCGAGACCCCAACCGAATGGGTGGAACTGGACAAGGAATTCCTTGAAGCGATTAGCATCGTTCAATCGGTCGCGAGTCAGGGGAAGGATACCAACTTCAACCTGACCTGCGTCCATCTGCATCCCGACTACGCTGAGGCGTGCGATAACTTCCAGGCGGCTCGGTTCCCGGTCAAGACCGGAGTGAGGAAGTCCTGCCTGATTCGTCAGGCATCGATCAAGCACATCCCGCAGTTGGGGATGACCGAGATGTCTGAAGGTGAGGCATGGGTCCATTTCCGCAACGCCGCTGGGTTGGTGTTGAGCTGCCGGCGATGGCAGGAAGCATATGAGAGTCTCGACCCGATCTTTGCCTGCGAGGGAGAGCCGGTCACGCTGCCCGGTGGGTTGAAGGACGCCGTTGACAAGGCGAAAATCTTCAGCTCGGAGAACGTCGAGAACGATCAGATCTTCGTCAAGATGAGGGATGGCAAGCTGCTGATTCGTGGTGAGGGCTCCTATGGTAAGTTTGAGGAGCAGAAGTCGGTCAAGTTCGCCGGGGACGTTTCGTTCATGATTGCTCCGAAGCTGCTGGTCGAGATCACCGAGCGGACCAACGACTGTGTGGTCGGGCAGGGACGGCTGAAGATTTCGACGGGGAAGTTCTCATACGTATCGTGCCTCTCCTCCGTCGAGTAGAAAGACGAATCGATGTCACCAGTAAAAGTCCTATCCACCGTACCGACCCAGCTTCACGACTTTGATAAGAAGCTGGAGTGGCTTCGTTCGGCCTGTGAGCAGCACAAGCCGGACATCCTGGTGACACCACAGGAGTTCTTCGGTGGGGCTGTGATGATGCCCCACCAGAAGGACATAGAATTCGACTCGCTGTACCCGAAGCTCCGGCAGCTGAATAAGCAGCACGGGACAGCCTTCGTGGTTGGGGTACAGCAGAAGGATGATGCCAACACCAATCGCAGTGCAATCTGGTTCATCAACGAAAAGGGAGAATACCTCGGCAGGGTGCTGAAACTGGCCCTCCCGCGGTATGATCATGTCAGCACCCATGGCTTCGGCCATGTGACCCCCGAAACCGACTTCATGGCTCGGTTTAAGCTGTTCGAGATCTGTGGGCTGAAGTTGTCCGCGATCTTCTGCTGGGAGGTCTACAGTGATATTCTATGGACGGGGCTGGGGATTCTGAAACCAGACTTGATCCTGTCGCTGATCAAGTTCGGCCCCAACGCGTGGCCCCAGGTCGAGAAGATCGGGGAGCAGCAGACCGTCAAAGGATTCGGATACGGGACATGGGATAGCAACGAATGGATCGAGCGGCTGAGGATGGCCGCGTTGTACCAAGTCCGGTGCCCGATTATCAGCTCAACCAACAGCTGGAGTCTTCGCCCCGTGTCCAAGCCGATCTGTGGCTCAGTCGCCGGCATACCGGGTCAGTTGAAAGAGGAGACTTTCTGGGAGCCAGAACGCGGCGAGTCGAAGACAATCCCCGAGAAGATCGCGATTGATATGATCGATGCCGGGGCTGTTCGTGGTGCAAGGCAGAACAAGTTCGTGTATAAGGATGCGACCGGAGAGTTCCCTCCATTCGATCTTGGCAAGTTCACCATGCTGCTGAAGATGGCGAGGATTGAGACTAGAATCCTCACTGGGAGGGAGCAGCAGTCCGTGGACAAGACCGCCGCGAAGAAGGACAATCGAGTTGGATTCTTTGCGAAGAAGGAATAGTGATGTCTGGTCCGATCAAAGACGAATGGCGGAGCGACGACGGTAGTATTCGTCTGTTGTTGGGGGATTGCGTACAGACTCCTACGGGTTTTTTCAGTAGGTGAATGCGAACGCTATAAACGACGTATAACGCGTTCGGACGGGACGTGGGACGAATAGACGACCGAACCACAAACGTGTGTCAGGGCGCGAGCTAGGCCGATGAAAACGAGTGTTTAGGATGGGAGGTAACAATGCCATTCTTTGCAGTAGAAAAACAGCCGTATCCAGAGTCGAACGCTTCGGCCGAGCACCTGATCAGTCGGTTTGGGGCTGAGCTAATCATAGCTGTTCTTGATACGATGCTGGTGTGGGTCCAAGAGGACAAGCAGCCAGGCAGACAGGAAGTCGAATTGGTTGGGACGGAAGATAACCAAGCGATGGCATCAGATGTTCGTAGACACATCGGGGCATTCAACTTCGTTGAGTCAGTGACGGTTACTCGGGCATGGGTCGCTGCTCGCAAGGCTGGCTACCGCGAGATGCGAGATGGTAAATTCAGTTTATTCGTCGACAAGGTGAAGGCTGCCGCAGCGAGGAGAAAGTAATGCCTCAGGGATTTTTCGCCAGCGCTGCCAAGCCAGCCCCTAAGATTGTCGGTCTTGTTCCGGCTTGCGGGGCTTGTGGACTCCATAAGACTTGTGATAGCCCGAAGATGCCCGTGACTGGAGAGGGAAAACATGGTGTTTTGATTGTCGCAGAGGCGCCTGGTGGGGATGAAGATGAACAGGGTATCCAACTGATTGGCAAGGCGGGGCAGCGTCTCCGTCAGTCCATCGCTGCTCTCGGCTATGATCTTGATCGGGACTGCTGGAAAACCAACGCCCTGATCTGCCGGCCATCGACGAAAACAGAGGATGGTAAAAGAAACAGAACCCCAACGAAGGACGAGATAGGGTACTGCCGACCTAATCTAATCCAGACGATAAAAGAGCTGAAACCGAGAATGATCATCCCCCTCGGTGGCCCGGCGGTTGAGAGTGTGATTGGGCATCTCTGGAAGGAGGACGTTGGTGGGATCAGTCGGTGGGTCGGATTCCAGATCCCGTGCCAGAAGCCGAACGTCTGGATCTGCCCAACACACCATCCTTCCTATCTGTTGAGGGAGGAAGATGGTGTTCTCGATATGTGGTTCGAGCGCCATCTCGAGTTGGCATTTGACTTGGTTGGCCGGCCGTGGACAGAGAAACAGGATTGGGTCGGCGATGTCCGAGTAGTGGTGGATGATGATGAGGCTGCCCAGATTCTGTACGGCATTTCTTTGATGGAGGATGGGGCGCTTGCGATTGATTTTGAGACCACTACGCTGAAGCCAGACACTCCGTGGTCAGAGATAGTTTGCTGCGCAGTTTCATGGGGGAGGACGAAGCCAGAGATCACAGTCGCATATCCGTGGAGGGGAAAGGCTAGGGAAGCGACGCAGGCGGTGACACGGTCACCGATTCCGAAGATAGCAAGCAATCTGAAGTTTGAAGATCGATGGGTGCGAAAGGAATTCGGACACCGCGTTCGGAATTGGTGCCATGACACGATGCTGTTCGCTCACCTGATGGACAGTAGGCCGGGAATCACTGGGTTGAAATTCCAATCGTTCGCTCATCTTGGGTTTCCCGAATACTCGGATCACATTAGTCCATATCTGGACGGTGGGAGTGCCAGAGGGAAGAATCGAGTGAATGAGGTTGATAAGTCTGAACTTCTCCGTTACTGCGGTTTAGACGCATTGCTAGAGTTTCGTCTGGCCGTTCGCCAGAGACAGATAATGGGGTTCGACATTCCTTGGAGCTACAAATGAGCCAAAGCAATCACATGCTGAAATCGTCGCATCAGAAGAGGATCGAATCGTTCATGTGGTTGGCTGGTCAGGATGTTCTGACGCAGCCAACCGTTCCGACGGAAGACGTCCGACTGCTTCGAGCCAAGCTGATCTTCGAAGAGGCAATGGAGACGATCACCGCCCTCGGCGTCGATGTGGTCATTTCCCCTCAGATGTCTCAGCAGGGACTGGTTGCCCTCCTCGACGGATTCTACGAGCTGGTGGTGAATAAGAAACGGCCGCCGGACTTGATCGAGATTGCCGATGGGTGTGCAGATATTTCCGTGGTCACCATCGGAACGCTGAGTGCCTGTGGGATCTCTGACAAGCCGCTGCTGAAAGAGGTTGATGAATCGAACCTCCGGAAGTTTGGTCCCGGAGGGCATAAACGGGCGGACGGGAAATGGATTAAACCAGCCGACTGGAAGGCCCCTGATATTACGAAGGTACTACAGGACCAAACACCGTGAACGACGTCAAATGTGCATCTCCAGTAGCCTACGAACTCTTCCACAGAGGAACTCTGGCGTTCTCTGAGATAGAGGCGGCCGGGATGCGGATTGACGTCACCTACCTCGACAAGACTATTACTGAGACGGAACAACGGATTACCTCCCTCGAGGGGAAGCTGAAAGAATGTGATGAGTACAAACTCCAGCGGCGCCGGTATGGATCGGAAACCAATCTGACCAGTCGAGAGCAGCTGGCGGCTGTTCTGTATGACGACATGAAATTGCCGTGTGAATCGTACACTAGCGGAGGTAAGAGTAAGAAGAGACGGCCTCAACTAGACGAGTCCGCCCTCGAACGGACGGGGCTGAAGTATGCCCGAGGCTTTTTGAAGATGGAGAAGCTGAACAAGCTACTGGGAACATATCTCCGTGGCGTACGACGGGAGGTTGAAGACGACGGCTTCCTTCATGTCTTCAATAATCTGCATACTGCGCATTCCTATCGTGGCAGTAACTCGGATATAAATTTCCAAAACATCCCAGTGCGAGATCCAGAAATCGGGAAGCTGATCCGGACGGCATTCATCCCACGAAGCGATGAATACGTCTTGGTTGAATCGGACTTCTCGTCGCAAGAAGTCAAGGTGGCCTGCAACCTATGCGTCGACCCAACACTGATCCATGATACCTATGAAGGGGATATGCATCGGGACATGGCAGCAGAGTGCTTCATGCTGCCAGTACAGAAGGTAACGAAGGCGATTCGCAGTGCCGCTAAGAGTGGGTTCGTCTTCGCTGAATTCTATGGTGATTGGCATAAGCAGGTCGCTCAGAATCTCTGGGCATCATCGATAGGACTGACAGACACCGACGGGACTAGAATAGAGGATCATCTCAGTGCACTGGGGATCACTGAGTTGGGGGAATGTGATCCGAATGCTAAGGCTGTGAAAGGGACATTTGAGCACCACATCATGCAGGTAGAGGACAGATTCTGGAATACGAGGTTCAGGGTCTATAACACATGGCGGCAGGAACGAGTTCGTCAGTATAGAAGCCGTGGATGGTTTGAGCTAGTAACGGGTTTCGTCTGTGCCGGTGTGTTCTCGAAGAATCAGGTGATGAACCTCCACATCCAGGGTCCAGCCTTCCACTGTATGCTATGGACTATGATTCAGTTGGTGGCTGAACTGAAGAAGCGAAAGATGCGGTCGAGGGTGATAGGGCAGATCCATGATTCGATCGTGGGAGATGTTCACAAGAAGGAACTCGATGATTATGCCGAGTTGGTAACACGGATTGCTACGAAAGATATCATGGATGAGTGGAAGTGGATTACGGTCCCGCTTGGGGTCGAGATTGAGGTAGGGGAGCAAAATTGGTATAGCAAAGTGAAGTACCCGAAGACTACGATAACATATGTAGCCTGCGGCGATACGGGCTGCAATTCAAAAGGTGGCGAGTGTGTTCCCTGTAGAGCGAATGGAAGGATCAAACAATGAGACTGGCAGAGCGTATCGAGACGTGCCTCAGTGACATCGATGACGAGGGCACAGATGAAGATGACGAGGATCTCTTCGACGAAGACGATGATGAGGACGAACTGGAAGAGGAAGAATTGGAGGACGACGAGTGAGCGATGAACTCTACAAAAGGTACCGACCAACGAAATTTTTCGAAGTCCTGGGCCAAGACGATGCTGTGAAGATGTTGTCTGAGATGGGCCGGAAGGGGGCTATACCACATACCATCCTATTCACTGGTGAAAGTGGCTGTGGCAAAACAACTCTAGCCCGCATTCTCCGTGACAAGCTGAAGTGCGGGGAGAAGGATTTCCAGGAGGTCAATGCCGCCGATGATCGTGGTATTGACATCGTCCGTGAGATTAGGCAGCATTCTGGTTTATCTCCTCTGTCCGGGCCGTGTCGGATCTGGTTGATTGATGAGTGCCATCAGCTGACGCCGCAGGCACAGGAGAGCTTTCTCAAGCTGCTTGAGGATACTCCGAAGCACGTCTACTTTTTCCTCTGCACGACTGACCCGTCAAAGCTAAAGAAGACTATCATCACTCGGTCGACCGAGATTCGGGTCAAGCCACTGAAGCCGGCTGACCAGAAGAAGGTCATTGCGAATGTGATGGCCGGCGAGGGGAAGACGATTGAAGAGGACGTGGTTGAGAAGATTGTCGAGATCGCAGAAGGGAGCGCCCGCAAGGCTTTGGTCCTGCTTCATCAGGTGATTGATCTGACTTCGGAAGCCGAGAAGATCGCCGCCCTGCAACGAGCTGATGGCAAGAGGGCTGCGGTTGAGATCGCGAAGCTGTTGATGAATCCGAAGACCAAGTGGCCTGAAGTCGCCGCAGTAATCAAGTCGGTCGATGAAGACCCGGAAAGTATCAGATGGATGGTTATGGGGTACGTAACTGCCGTGGCCCTCAATAAACCGAATCCCATCAGGGAAGTAAGCATCATCGAGGCTTTTCAAGAGCCGTTTTTCAACAGCAAGAAGGCTGGTCTTGTCCAGGCATGCGCTGTGATACTTCTTCGGGGCGAATGAAGCCTATGTAAGCTACGATAGCAGGGAAAATAGACCTAGTATGCTCAGCACGACGAGAATCACAATAGTGGTCGAGGCTCAAACTCAGTGCGGGCCGTTCGCGGCGATCAGAATGGTCACTGGTCGTTTGTCTGGGGCTGATATTCCTGCTATCAGTTCTGTTGAGGTACTTAAGGCAGAGACCAACTACCGGCTTTACCAGGAGCCAAGTGCTGAATTTTATCCGGTTAAGGTATGAAGGAGACCTGGTCGGGCGTCAACCCGCCCGACTTTTTTGATACTTGGAGACTGAACGATGCCCGAACTCAGACTAGAAATTGACACGCTTCGTCTCGATGAGGAATGGCAGGCCCAGCCGAAGCAGCGCCAGATATGGGGCGAGCTGCTAGCAGATGCCCAGTTTGAGCTTGACGAAGCGAAGTCGGCACTAGACATGGTACGGGCAGAGACAGACAGGGAGATCAGGGAAGACCCGGAAGCATTCGGTGTTGGTAAGGTCACGGAGTCTGCGATTTCGACGGCAGTTATCGTTCATCCGGCTGTGAAGGTGTCAACGAAAAAGTTGCATGCTGCTCGGCACACCGTGAATGTTCTGCAGGCGGCCGTTGATGGCTTGGAGCACCGCAAGCGGGCATTGTCAATGCTCGTAGAGTTGCATGGTCAGTCTTATTATTCTGATACCCCGACCAGAATGCCGGCTGGGGTGAAGAACAAACAGCGTCGTGAGGATAAGGATGATAATGATGACGGTTAATACGTTGGCTGCTATCGCCATCATTTTGATTTTGCTTCCGTGGGCGACCTATGGTGGCATGAAGTTCGGGGCGTACGGCTACTATCGTGGCCGCGCGATGTGGCTAAAAGAGGAAAAGGAGAACAAGCATGGTTCGTGAACGACCGAAAGTGTCTGCGAAGAAATGGGCGGAAACACCAGACGGTGGTTTCACCCCGACCTGCGTGAAGCTGTCTGGCGATGTCCAGTTTTTCGCACCGAAGAAAGCTGGTGTCTACCGCATCGAGATTATCCCCTACGAAGTTCCGGAGAAGGCCACCGGCGGACCGAATCCGAATGCTCTGCCTGGTGAGCTCCACTACGAGCGGACTTACTTCACCCACCGTGCGATTGGGGTCGACGAAAACACCTACGTCTGCCCAGCCAAGACCGCCGGGAAGCCATGCCCGATCTGTGAGCATCGGAAGGATCTGATGCGGGACAAGGACGCAGACGAGGATCTGATCAAGGAGTTGGCTCCGAAGCAGCGTCAGCTCTGGAATATCTTCGATCATGCTGATGCCGATAAGGGTGTTCAGATCTGGGACATCAGCTATCACCTCTTCGGCAAGCAGCTGAAGAAGGAAGTTAACAACGCCGACGAGGACGACGGGTACGAATACTTTGCCGACCCCGAAGACGGTATGACGTTACGTGTTGGGATGGGGGAGGAATCGATCGGCAAGGGCAAGCCGTTTTTGTCTACGGGGACTGTCGGCTTCAAGAAGCGGTCTGCCCCGCTGGCAAAAGAGATCCTCGATGCTGCCCAGCCGCTGGACAATCTGCTGATCGTCCTCGACTACGAGAAGCTGAAGTCGATCTTCCTACAGGAAGAGGGGGTGGACCACGAGGGGGATGGTGAAGATGACGAGCCGAAGAAGCAGAAGCCGGCCAAGGAGGAAAAGAAAGAGGATGAAAACCCCACCGAGAAAGGCGCATCCACTGCCGATTCTGTGGAGTCTACCCATGCACCTGCGAAAGCCCCGTCTAAGGAGAAGGCTACCACGGCCGCCGATGTCGGGATCGGCAAGGGTGACGACGTCACGTTCGAGGGGAAGTCGTGGACCGTTCTGAAGATCGCCGAGGACGGGACTACGGTGACTTTGATGGATGAGGATGACGAGGTGAAGAAGGGCGTCGAAGTCGCCAGCCTGAAGATCAAGAAGGAAGAGAAGGAGACCAAGCCAGTCAAGGAGGCGAAGAAAGAGGCCAAGAAGGAAGAGCCAGTCAAGGAGGCGAAGAAAGAGGCCAAGAAGGAAGAGCCAGTCAAGGAGGCGAAGAAAGAGGCCAAGAAGGAAGATGATTGGGACGATGATTGGGACAAGTAGGATCTCCGAAAGCGGCAACGGCAAGTATTGGCCTCGGCCGAGAACAGTTGCATGGAATCATGGCGGAATTGGTAGACGCAACAGACGGTACCCAATAGACGTGTTAGCGGTGTTTGCGAATAGCCGACTATGCTGAAAATGTGGGTGTGTGGGTTCGACTCCCACTGATTCCATTTATGCTCAATCAAGTGATAGCCGCCCTCACCGGGCCACGAAAGATGAGATTTCCGATGGACAGCGAACTCCTGGGCACGGGCTCAACACTCCTCAACCTGGCTATATCGGGTAAACCGGATGGTGGGATTCCAGCTGGGAAGTATGTTTTCTTCGTCGGTGACTCTGCTAGTGGCAAGACGTTTCTGGCCCTGACCGTTTTCGCCGAATCCCAACTGAATGAGAAGTTCAAGGACTACCGCCTCATCTTCGACAATGCCGAGGATGGGGCATTGATGGACATTGAGAGATTCTTCGGAGCGAAGGTGGCGGATAAGCTGAAGCCACCAGCTCATGACGAAGAAGGGGATCCAGTCTATTCGACTACGATTGAGGAATTCTACTTCAATCTCGATGATGCTCTAAACAGGGCAGATAAGGATGGTAAGCCGTTCATCTATGTCCTTGACTCGATGGACGCCCTCAGTTCTGAGTATGAGGGTAAGAAGTTTGACGAGAAGAAGACTGCGGTCCGTAAGAACAAAGAGGCGAAGGGTGATTATGGTGATGGGAAGGCGAAGGTCAACAGTCGATATATTCGTCGGGCGGCCGCGAGGATTCGTGAAACTGGCTCAATCCTGATCGTGATTTGCCAGACAAGGGACAACATCGATGCTGGGATGTTTGAGCCCCAGCAGACCCGATCTGGCGGACGGGCGCTGAAGTTCTACGCGGCTGTTGAGATCTGGACTTCAATCGCTGGGAAGCTGAAGAAGACGGTGCATGGTAAAGATCGACAGATCGGTATCACGGCCAAGTTGGATGTAAAGAAGAATCGGATCACTGGCAAGGAATGGTCGGTGAAGGTGCCGGTACACTGGAGCTCCGGTATTGACGATGTTGGCTCAATGTTGGACTTTCTATTGGAAGAGAAGCAGTGGCCAAAGAACAAGGATGGGGTGATCGATGGGGAAGGCGACTTCAAGGGCTGCAAGGGGTATAGGGAGAATGTGATTCAATTCATCGAGGAGAATGACCTTGAAGGCGATGTTAGGGAACTGGTTGCTGATGTGTGGGCGGCGGTTGAGAAAGCATGCGCTGTCGAACGCAAGCAGAGATATGAATGATAAGTCAACGAAAGATGAGTTGCCAAAGCGAGCAAATAGAATCATCCTCACTCCTGTCTTTAGTCAGTGGGTAGGAGGATTGGTGGTAGGTTATGAGCACGAAGCCGATACTACTAATTGATAGTTCTTACATCGCTCACCGGGCGTTGCATTCTCTCGGTAACGCCCTCTCATTCGATGACGAGCCAACTGCCGTTATCTATGGTTTCCTGGAGGCCACATCTCGCTTCCAAGCTGAGTTCGAAACCAACCAGATCGTTTTTGCCTTTGACTTTGGGCATGGTAAGCGGCGTGAAATCTTCCCGTCATACAAAGGCAGCAGGGAAGCCGCCCATGTAAACGATACTGATGAGGAGAAAGAATCACGAAAGAAGTTCTATGCTCAGATCCGTAAGCTCCGAGAGATCTATCTCAGCCAGCTTGGTTACCGGAATGTGTTCTTCCAGGAGGGGTATGAAGCAGACGATGTGATCGCCAGCGTCGTGAAGTACTCGCTGAAGGAAGATGATACCGCGATCATCGTCTCGTCTGACGAGGATATGTGGCAGCTCATCGGGCATAATGTGAGCTGCTACTCACCGCATACGAAGAAGCTGATGGATAGGGAAGCATTTATCAGTCAATGGGGAATAGAGCCAGCCCTATGGGCGAATGTCAAAGCGATGGCTGGCTGCTCGACGGATGATGTTCCTGGCTTGCGAGGGATAGGAGAACTGACCGTTTGCAAATGGTACCAGGGGAAGGTGAAGCCGGGGACGGTTGCCTATCGCAAGCTGAATGTCGATGGAATCGAGATCCATAACCGAAATATAAAGCTGGTGAGGCTGCCATTCGAGGGGTGCCAGAGATTCGAGTTGGTGGAGGATGAAGTAACTCCGGAGAAGTGGCAGGCATTGGCTGATAAGCTAGGGATGAAATCACTCAAAGGATTGCAGTCAGGGATGCCAGCTGGTGTGAAGCATAAGAAATCTGGTGGGTTTGGATTCGGGAGCTAATCATGTTGCTAGTGAAACCGTCAACTGAAATTCTGGATTTCCATTGCTCATCCGAGCTGATTGAGATCGCCGGCCGGACGTGCTATAAGTCTGAATGCAAGGGAGATCCGGACGGATTTGTGAGGATGATTCAGACTAGAAATCACGAGTCCGTTCTAGCAGGAGAGCACGCGCTATTGCAACTATGCGAAAAAGGGTGTAGTGTTTGTGATTCCGCCGTGGGTTGATATCCCGGAAGGTGAGTACGAGAAATTGACGGAACAACACGACTTCGCTGATGTTGCTTGGTTCTGCTCACTAAAGGATTCGGAGTCAACATACAACCTGCTACTTGAATCTGGTTGGCAACCGCAACAAGCACGCTCCGTTCTGCCCAACTCCCTCAAAACGGAAATCGTGGTTACGGCCAATGCCCGTGAATGGCGACACATCTTCAACCTGCGGTGTTCAGCTACCGCCCATCCTCAGATGCAAGAAGTGATGATTCCATTGCGGAAGGAATTCACCAACAGGGCACCAGTTCTGTTTGGGAATATCCAGGAGGATAACGGTGGCCAAAGGATCTGACTACGAACGCGAAGTATGCACGACCCTCAGTCGATGGTGGACTGATGGGAAGCGTGATGATATCTTCTGGCGTTCTGCCGGCTCTGGGGCACGTGCGACGGTCAGGGGAAAACGCGGTAAGCAGACAGCGAATCAACACGGGGACGTCGCCGCAGTCGATCCGATTGGTGCCCCACTGACTGATTTATTTAGTATCGAAATCAAACGAGGGTACTCATCGTCTACCATCCATGATTTGCTGGACAGGAAGGATAAGTCGGCTGAGCTGCTCTATGACGAGTGGTTCTGCAAGGCGATTGATAGCTGCAAGTCGGCTGGAACATTCTCATGGCTACTGATCAGCCGGCGGGATAGACGAGAACCGATCATCTGGATGCCGGATGAAGTTAGGGTTGTCTTCCAGGTCGTTGGTGTTCATTTCGTTTTCTCACCATATACCAATATGATAGTTCGGTTGCGTCGGAAGAATGTTAGGTTCTGCCTGCATGTTTTTGGTCTTCGTCTAGATGATTTCCTTCGAAATGTTACGCGGCAGGAGATTCTAGAGCTTCAGAAGATAGCGTGAGATACGATAAGGGAATAGAAGGTGCTTCATGCCAATAACTTCACTATCGATCACGAATTTCCAAGCTCATCAGAAGTTGGATGTTGATCTCGACCCAACCGTCACGACCATCGTTGGCCCTTCCGATGTTGGGAAGTCCTCACTGATTCGAGCCTTTCGATGGACCTGTCTGAACGTCCCTGTCAGCTCTCTGATCAGGGAGGGGGCCAAGACCGCTACTGTTGGGTTGACGGTTGATGGAAGATGTATTGGTCGTCAGCGTGGCACTGAGAACATCTATTCGCTGGATGGTAACGAGTTTCGGGCGTTTCGGACAGACGTCCCAGATGCGATTTTCTCTGTTCTAAACGTCTCGGAGATCAATTTCCAGTGCCAGCACGATGCTATCTTCGGGTTCTCTTCTACGCCAGGAGATATTAGCCGCCAGCTCAATGCCGTGGTTGACTTGGCAATCATAGATTCGACGCTAACTGAGATCACCAGGACATTCCATAAGGCCCGGACAGTTCTCCAGATCGCTGAGGAATCCCTTTCGAAGTCTGTTGCAGAGAGGGATTCTTTGGTGTGGGTAAGTACATGTGACGCAGAATTGAAGGCTGTGGAGGAGAAAGAGACTCTAGCATCTCAGATCAGATTTAGGGTTGACGAGCTGAGTGATCGACTGGAGACACTTGAGGCCGCGGCAAAGGAAACCGTCAAGGCGAAAGAGATTCTACGGGATTCAATCAGGATTCTAGAAGCAGCCAGGAAGGCCGGCATGCTGGGGAAGTTAGTGGTTGAGGTCGGGGAGGTCGTCAGTGCTGCAAGGAAAGCAAAGGAAGAGAAGGACAAGCCAGTCCCGGACATTACCGTTCTGGCCAGTTGCATCGAGGGGATTACACTGCTGAGAAAGAGGGTTACTTCCCTTGACGATGCTGTTGCTGATGCAGAGGATAAGAAGGGTAAGAAGAATTCACCAATTCCCGACATCTCGGAACTGTCTGGTTTCGTCGAGAAGATTGTTGAGCTAAGAAAGCAGGGGGCTGTTTTGTGGGGGATGATTGAAGATGCCGAGGATAAGAAGGAATCGCTGAGATCAGCGAAGAAAGCCTTTGATGATGAGCACCGGAAATACGATGAGGCTGTAGGGAATAGATGCCCACTCTGTGGTAAGGAGATAGAATGATGGGTGTTCTCGCTGTACTATGTTCTGATCTTCATTTCTCCCACAATGCTCCGACAGCAAGGTCTGCCGAGCCGTCATGGTACGTAGCTATGGAACGGGCATGGTATCAGGTGAGGGTAGCAGCCCAGGATTTCAAATGTCCAATCGTGATCGCTGGGGATATCTTTGATAACTGGAGGAGTCCCCCAGAGCTGATTACGTTTGCCATCAAGCTGTTTCGCGGGTGGGACGTTTATACCATCCCAGGTCAACACGATCTCCCGAATCATGTCTATCAGGATGCGTATCGATCTGCCTATGGGACTCTGATCGAGGCCGGGGCTGTCAAAGACATCCCTGCTGGTGAATGTTGGAATTTGGATGGTCTCGCCTTATGGTCTTTCCCGTGGGGCTTCGAGATAGAGCCTGTATGCATGCCGAATCCGGAATACATTCATCTCGCAGTCGTTCATCGCTACATCTGGGTGAATAACTGCAAGTATCCAGGTGCCCCAGAAGAGGCGAAGGTGGGGGTTTTCAAAAAGCAGCTCGAAGGATACAACGCTGCTGTTTTCGGTGACAACCACAAAGGTTTCTTAGCAGTTGCCGGAAAATGCGAGGTGCTCAACTGTGGTGGGTTGATGTCCCGAAAGTCGGATGAGAGGAATTATCAGCCCCACTATGGCTTACTGTTTGACGATGGGACGATTGAACGTGTCCCGTTGGACATCAGTCAGGATAAGTGGGTTGATCCCGAGGACGTTACTGCTTTGGTCGATGAATCGCTGAACATGGGTGGACTGATCAGCGAACTTGAACATCTTGGTGGGGATACGTTGAACTTCATTGAGGTACTGACTCGCTATGTTGAGAAGAACAAAATCAGTCCGGAAGTGGGCAGACTCATAGCAGACGCCCTCGATAAGGGAAGAGGGCATGCCACGTGAAGTTCCGCAGAATGATTGGATGGCATATTTTCTTGAACTCCATCGATGTCGCGGAGAAGTAAAGGGCCGAACTCTGTACCTCCCCTCACCATCGGACATTGAAGAGAGGAAAGAGGATTTGCGCTGGCTGGAGGATTGTGGATTCTCCCAGTCTTTTGTTGTCAACGTGATGGAGCACGATAACCCAACTATAGAACGCGCCCGGCAGATGGTATGCCGTTACGGCGTGGAGGAAACTAAACGGCGCTGTCAGGCATTTGCAGCCCCAACGGAATATGACGAGGAGGAAAACAATGGCAGTGAGCTTGGAAGAATACAAACGACTGAGGCAGAAGGTGGACGAGAGGAAGACTAAGGCGGACAGGGCCGAGGGGGCATATGACGAGGCCATGAAGAGGTTAAAGGCACTCGGGTATGATTCCATTGAAGGGGCTGAAGAGGTTTTGGCTGGACTGAGGAAGGAGTTGGCGGTGGCCGAGGAAGCTTATGAGAAAGAGCTGGTGGCTTTCAAAGTGAAATGGGAAGGGAAGTTGGAATGAATACTTTTGAGAATGAACTAAATAGTGCGGTCCTGCCGGATGGTAATCTAAACATTGGCCACATCAACGCGAAGATCAGCGGAGAATCTCAAACTAGTAAACAGCCAGACGAGATCCTAGAGCAGGTGAATGATCTGTCAATTGAGATGTTTAAGGACAGGTCATGATTGATCCCCGTCAAAAAGTCAATAAGCTGAAGGCCAGACTAGACTCTGCCAATGAGATGGTGAAGCGGGATCGTCTGGCCGTGACGAACGCTGAGGAATTCCTATACAATGCTGAGGAAGCAAAGAAGATTATCCAGCAGGTAGGCCAGGCACTCCAAACGGAAGCCCACGAACGACTAGCCGGAGTAGTAACGAGATGCCTGGAAGCAGTGTTTGACGAACCCTATGAGTTCAAGATCATTTTTGAACAGAAGAGGGGACAGACGGAAGCTAGGTTGGTTTTCATCCGGGATGGGATGGAGATCAATCCGATGGATGCCGCAGGAGGTGGTGTGGTGGATGTCGCTGCCTTCGCCCTCCGACTTTCTTGCATTATGCTGAAGAGGCCGGCTGTTCGACGACTACTTGTTCTTGATGAACCCTTTCGCTTTGTCTCAGCCAACTACAGGGATCGAGTGCGTCAGATGTTGGAGAGTTTGTCAAAGAAGATGGGAATTCAGATACTGATGGTCACACATATCCCAGAGCTAGTCACCGGGAAGGTGGTAGAGCTAGGGTAGCTCACGGGTGACAAATGATTGACCGCAAGCAACGCGAGTACAGGATGAGACGGGCCATGCAGATGATCGTAGCTGAGAAGGTACACGTTACAATACCGTCTGTCCCTTGTATCGGACAGGTATACATGGTCGGCTCACCCGGACCATTCTACCACAGCACGAATTCGTGGCCGTGGGATGTGGGCAAGCTGAGTAAGAATAGGTTGAAATGACTACCAAGAGAATCAGACTGAAGAACCGCAAACCTCATTTCAATACTCGTCCAACAGATCAGGTTCGCGTGATTAGGGATGCTCGAGACGCACGTAGGGATTACTTGATGGATAGGCAAGAAGCAAAGCGCCTCTATGAGCAGGGGAAGATGGCTTTTGACGTCACTAACAATACCTATGCGGAGATATGCTGATGGACGACCGAACTGGGAATCTGTTTTCCGGTGATCAAATGGCAGCGATGATGGCTGGCAGAAATTTTCTCAACGAGACAGCAAAGAGGCGTCTCGATCAGGAGCTCAGCCATCTCGTGTTGACGAAGCTAGAGCCGACTGAGCAACAGAAGCGGCGAGGGAGAATCGGCCGTAATGAACTCTGCCCATGTGGAAGTGGAAAGAAGTTCAAGCGATGCCACCTGAAGGAAGTGAAATCATGATCGACATAGGACAACCAACAGCAGATCTCAAGACGGTCCTGGAGGATAACGCTAGGCTGAGAGCAAAGCTGACGCAGATCCAGGAGAAGCTGGAAACGATTGTTGAGCCAGAGGGAATCGATGCCGGGGTGATTCTGTTATCCACCGAGTCGCCAACGCACGGGGAGATGGGGAGCGGGGGCACTGTTCACCAGGTGTATGACCATGAATACTTCTCTGAATTAGGGGATGCACTGGTTGAGTTGTGGAAGATGTTGAAGGAAGAGGACGATGCAAGTCTGGCAGTGCTGGCCAGAGAACAGGTTCGCACAGGTAACTACCAAACAACAGAGCAGTACCTCAGTGAAATTAAACGGATGAAGGAAATTCAGCGCTGTCCTCGTTGTGGGAGTAGTGATCCAAAACTCCACCCAGCAGTACAGTATGAAGGTGAGGTTCAGATATGCCCGCATGAATTTCACAACAAGGAAGTTGAATCCTCAACTTCAAAGTGATTACTGTCCATAGCGATAGCCTAATAATAGGAGTTGAAATGGCATTCAAAAGAGGAAGGGCACCGGGAGTAATCTCAAAAGATCGCTACGAGCGACTCCGCGCCCTGAATCCTCTTTTCGCACAAGGAGGATATACCCTCGCTGAGCTATCTGCTCGCTTTGGCGTCTCTATGCCTGTGATATCAGAAGACCGTGATTACATCATGGCCAACTGGTGGAGGAGTGAGGCATACGAGGAGACTAAGGATGCCAGGCTTCTGAGGGTGAAAGAGCTGGAGCAGATCAAGCGGTTCGCTCTGGAGAGCTATTACCGCAGCCGGCAGGACAAAGAAGAAGTCACGACCAGATATGACAAGAAGGAATGCGAGGAGTGCCACGGAACAGGGAAGCTGCCGAAGTGCAGGTGCCTCAACTGTGAGGGGATAGGGTACGTGACAGAGGAAATCATCTCGAGGAAGGTATCAGGGAATCCAGGGGATGCGGCGTTTCTGAACACAGCTAGAGGATGTCTGGTTGACATCTGCCGCTTGGAAGCTCTATTCAAAGAGCCGGAAGTGAAGGTGCAGCACGTGATCTCAGGCGGGATCACCCACAGTCACTCGCTTGAGAATAAGTATAGGGATGTCGACCCGAATCTAGTGATGGATGCGAAGAGGGCTATGGCACTGCTAGAAGAGGCTGTGATGCGGAACGTGATCGAAGGGGAATTAGTTGAAAAGAAAGAAGATGTGCCAGACTGAAGCAGAAGGTGGACGACATGTCTAATTTTGATTGCCGCGGCGGATTGAAAGCATAATGGGAATTGGAATGACTCAAAGCAAGAACAACAAAGCGATGTTGAAAACGAACGCCTTCTGCGTGGACGCCAGAGAGCGTCGACAGCGACAGAAGGCAGCAAAGACTGCCATCGTTGCGGAGCAGACGATTCAGAAGGTGCTACTCCGCCGGCTTGAATTCATGATGCCGCTTATGGCTGAAGAAGGCAGTAGTCCGGCTCAAAGCAATGACCCACCGCAACAGAAAGACGGACATGGGACTGCCCATAGTGATCAGTCACAATCAGATTGACGCGGTCACCTACCGTCTCACTGATGGTGGCTCTGCAAGGCTGCCGCTCATTGAGACGAAGAATCTCCTCATCTTCGGGGGCAGGGAAGTAGAGAGCAAATAGGCGATCCATGTCTAGTCCTCCTGTATCTAATATCCTACCTGCTGATTATACAGAGGGAGCTGACAAAGTTAACAGTGCCTACAGGGAGATTTCCAGAAATAATTTCCTGGTCTTTGTGCGTGGCCTTATCATCCCATCTGCTTCCGGTCCACGCCTCTTCGATCTTGTGATGGCGGATTTCCAGCGAGAGTTCTTTGGAGACATAGCGCCAAGCCTGCATGCTATCAAAGATGGACGGATGCCTCCTGCTCGCCGATTTTGGTTAGAGCGAACCAAGAAGACCTCGAAAGATGCTGACGTTGCCGCCTGTCTTCTCTGGCTGATGGCGTTCTCCACTAGACCAATCCTTGGTCAAGTCTGCGCCGCTAATAGTGAGCAAGCCGCAATCATCGAGGACAGATCAACATCCCTCCTTCACTACAACCCTTGGTTGAGGGAGTACGTCGAGATCATCCAGCGCATGATCAGATCGAAGACGATGCCGAGGGAGACTAAGGTTCAGATTGAAGCGACCGGCTCGGCCGGTTCGGCTCAGGGGCCGACACCTGACATCCTCGTGCTGAACGAGTTGGTGCACGTTGATAGATGGGAGGTGATGCGATCCCATATGAACAATGCTGCTGGTGTTCCTCGTGGTGTTGTAATTGTAGCAACGAATGCCGGCATCAAGGGCACACCGGCCGAGGTGTGGAGGAACAATGCTCTCAACAACAGGAAGCGGTGGAATGTTCACCTATGGTCAAAGAGGGCGCCGTGGATCAGTAAGGAGGATATGGAGGATGCACGGAGGCTGGACCCCATCGGGGCTGAATTCGCTCGTCTATGGGAAGGAAAATGGGTCAGCGGAATAGGTGACGCAGTGGATCAAGATTCGATAGATCGGTGCTTCTGCTCCCCAGGCCCACTATCAGCCCCAGAGCAGAACTGGCGGTACATAGCAGGACTTGATCTAGGGATCAGTCATGATCATGCTGGAATTGTTGGTCTCGGAGTCAGTGAGCGAGAGCAGCGGGTGAAGGAAACATGGATGAGAGGGTATGCCCCGTCAGTGCCGAATGACAAAGGCGTGCTTGAGGTTGATTGCGATCAGGTCGAAGAAGATGCCTACAATCTGTGGAAGACGTTCCACATTGAGCATTTTGGTTATGACCCAGCCGCCGGCGGATCATTTATGGCCCAGCGGCTCCGCAAGCGGGGAGTCCCGATGAGGGAGATGACGTTCTCGTCTTCAACTAATCAGACTGAGATGGCCGTCGCCTTTGTAACGTTGATGAAGGATGGGAAGCTTGAATGTTACGAGGATTCTGAAGGACGGATGAGAAGGGACTTTGGCAAGTTCAACATTGAACACAAGCCGCCATCGAGATACAAGCTAGTCGCCGTCAGTGACGAGCACGGCCATGCCGACGTCGGAGTATCGTTGGTGATCGCCCTGCCAAAAGCAGTCGAGATGTTAGGTGGGTCGATCCGGCTGCAGAAGGAAGATGTGTTGGTAGACGCCAATGATGAGGAGTTGTCAGGGAAGGAAGTCGAGGGGATGCCGGAAGCGCTGAGAGAGATTTATGATATGGGTGTGGAGGATGATGAAGAGTGGCGGGTGAAGAAATGCCCGAAGATATCGGATCTCGACTGAGGAATTGTCAGCCCGATTTTCTGTATAGGAATACAGACCGATCTGGCATATACTGGGATGCACTGAGTGTCTATACCTTGTTTGCGAAGGAGACCGAACGATGAAGAGTTTCGTAACTTTGATGATTGGGCTGGTTGCTATCGCATTTCTTCTACCACCGCTCGCTGAGGCCCAGCAACCGGGAACGTATATCCTGTCCGTGGGAACGATGACCGTTGGTGCAGACGGTAAGATCACCGTGGCGCAGACGTCGCTCACTCTGGTGAGGGTCGGCGAAAACCCTACGCCACCGGGACCGGGACCACGGCCACCAGTCCCGACGCAAACGCGAGCCCAGCAGATCCAAGCCGCGGCGGAAGCGGCGACGGCAGACCCCAGCCGGCAGGAAACGGCGGCGACACTGGCGGCCCTGTACGACATGATCAGCCAGCAGATCAAAGCTGGGAAGGCAACAGGCCAGCCAACGATCAGAACGGCGCTGCTATCGTGCGACCAGTTCGCGATTCCCAAGGGCCTAGTAGCGGCAACCTCCTGGAAGCCGTTCCAGACACTGTTCACAAGTCTGTGGGAAGAACAGGTTCAAACCAACGTCGACGATGGCGAACTCGCTGAGTTGATTGACGAGACGGTGGTCGGACTCAAGGCAGCAGCTCCGAATATGAGCACGCAGGCCCCTACGATTATCGTCGATGGGAAGGCTGTCCCGAATCCTCAGGTGCAGGCGGAAGGGCCAAACGTTGGCAAGCTCAATTGGGCTGAGTTGATCAAGTTTTTCATGTCAGTTATTCTTCCTATGTTGCTCCCGTTGCTGAGCTAAGAAAGGATGCTGACCCATGAAATCACTACTCACCTTCCTACTGGCCCTAGCGTGCTCAGTAACCGCGTTGGGCCAGCCGCCCGTTAAGCATATGACCGGGGCAACACTCTCGCCTCGGTCGAAGTTGCTGAGCGCGAAACAGTTCCGCAACGTCATTCGAGACGTGACTCCACCTGACAACTACGTCACGATCTGCCCGTCCTACGACATGAGCGGGAACGACCAGTACGGCATCTGCGTCTCCGCGGAAGAGGGCAACCACTGGCGGGCGTGGACAGCGGCCAACGGTTACCCGATGACCGACGTGGCCGGCAGTGAGGTCATTCGCTGGGCCAAGAAGCACGGGTTTCTGAACGGGGCTAACCTGACCGAGGTGATGGACACACTGAAGTCGGACGGCATGACGGACAAGAAGGGCGTGACCCACAAACTGAAGGACTACTTCTCGGTCGACTACACCAATCAGAGCGAGGTCAAGAGCGCACTGTTTACCTACAAGACACTGAACATCGCCATCGCCAGCGTGGGAGTTGATGACGCCCATTCGTCGAAAAATGGATGGATTCAACTGAATGGCCCCAAGAGTAGCCGCATTGATCATTGCGTGGGACTGCACGGATACGGATCGCTGGCATGGCTCTGTACTCAGTTCAATGTGGGAGTTCCAGCCGGGGCAGACGGCACTCAGTTCTGCGTTGTGCTTTACACTTGGGGGTCAGTTGGTATCGTCAACTGGAAGAGTCTCCAGAACATGATGCTCGACTCAGAAGCGTGGGCGAGAGACCCTGGCGACGTTCCGTCCACGCCGTTCCCGACGCCTGGACCTGGACCATCACCGACGTTTCCTAGTCTGGCCGGTGCGTTGTTCGACGATGCCAACCAGCCGATCCGCGGCACGGTGACGCTGATTCTTACCGGGGCCGAGAAGCCCGGCTCCTACTCGTGGTTGATCCAGCGTGATGCGTCAGGCCAATACAGTCCGACGCCGAGGATCTTGACACCATGACAATGAACGAAACTGATAAGCGAATCAAGTCACTTGGTCTGTTGGTGTCCGTGTTGGGCGACCACGGGGTATCGACGGCCGCAATCCCGCGGGCGTGCGACGTGCTGGCGACATGCTGGCGAGCCGGGGCCGATCACGATACGGCAATTGCCGTGCTGATCGCATCGCTTGAAGGCGACGTGGTACCTGACGGTTTGAGGAATGCGCTCCTGGCCAACTACCGCCCGCTGCTATATGGATGGTTGGGTGTTTCAAGTGGTAAGCAAGCTGTGAGGTGAGGCATGTGCGAGATATTGTGTACGACGTTGCACCTAGACTACTGGCTGACAATCGTCGGCCTATTTGCGGGCGCATGGGGACTGCTCCGGCTGGAGTCTGGCCGGTGGTTCGTCCACGACAGCAATGCGTCGTGGGCATACAAGCCGGTTCCGGGCGTGTCGTGGGATGGGCAAGGGGTAGTGTCGCATGGATGAATTTACCCGTGCATTCCTCTGGTACTGGTTCCGGTGGCTTCTCGCTGTCGTTGTCGCCTCAGTGGCGATTGGTTTTTTTCTTGGCCGCGTGCTATGAGCTTGGCGAATGGGCGGTGAAACATTGAACCCGATAAAACGAGATTCCGAACCGCGTTGGTTTATCAACATCCGTGCAGCGCTTGAGCTGTTTAACCGCTACGGGTTCCCGCTCGTCGTCGCGACGCTCACGGTCGTTGGCTTGGTGGTGTCGGCTATCTATTTCGCACCGTCGGTCAAACTGTACATCGACACCCAAGCAAACGCGATGCAAGTATTGGTCGACCGCGTAGAGGAAAACACGGTAGTGCTCGATAGGGCAATGGAACTAATGGAGCCCGTGGCGCGCGAAAGGTCTACACAAACCGAAATCCTCCACGTCCACACGAAATTACTGCAGGGAATCAAAGAAGGAGTTGATAGCAATGGCGACGGAATCAAATCGCACAACAAGTCGAGCGGCGTGCCGACTCGCGACGAGTACGAGCGACTTCAGAGACGAATCCAGGAGATTGGAGACGGCAAGACCGAAACGACCAGCGGCCGAGTTCAGCCGTGAGGAGTACGCCGCATGGCGTGCTGTCATCAAGGCGAAATTCATTGGCTCGAAAGCCGCTCCGCCGCGGGCGCCGGCATTCGGGAAAAAGGGCTACGCTGAGTGGTATGCGTGGGCGCAGGCATATCAGTTAGTGTCGTCCATGCAGTCGATGTATGATTGGTATCGAGCGGACTGCGTAGCGAAGGAAGCGGCCTACTGGCGAGCCGTTGGCGGGCCGATGACCGCATAGGACTAATACGGACGGGAGACGCTCCGGCGTGTGGATAAATGGACTGCCACGGGAAAATAGGTCCGGTTTGCGTACTGCTCAATATCATGGCGATTCCGGCAGGGCACCCAGGCGGGCCGACGGATGTGTCGCTGTGGTACGCGGGCGAAGTCGGCCTGTGGTATGCCGCGTATAAAGTGGGCGAGCACAGGTACGAGAGCCGGGGGCGCGTAGAGGCGTTTGAGGCGATTAAATTCTGTCTCGACGCGGAGAAGGCAGGGAAGCCCGCATGATTCGACTCGTGCTCGCAGTGGCGATCGCGCAGATCGCATGGTGGTTGCTTTTTGACAGGGATTGACGAAATGAGCGTACTAACTTGGCTACACGACCGATTGGCTAACCTCGCGTGGACGACTTCCGGCCACACGGGGGCCGCGTCGAAAGTGGCCGGGTTTGGAGCTACTGGAGAGGCAGTTGAAAAGACTGCTGGCACCGACTACTCACCGGCAGTGGCCACTCAGGATGCGGCACCATCGACGCCTGTGAATGGTCAGATTTGGCTCGACACCGATGCTGCGCCAGCGATGGCTACTGGTCCTATTGTTTCGTCGGGGCTAACAATGGCTACGGCGAAAGTGCTGGGACGGGCTACGGCTGGCGCTGGTGCGATTGAAGAACTGTCTACTCTGCCTGCTATTGACGGGAGCGGGCTGACTGAGATCGGACGACTTCCGACACGCAACGCGACCCAGAAAACGTCGTCATTCACGGCCGCGAAAAACCAACTGTACTCGATCACCCTCGCGGCCAACGCGGCTATTGCCGTCACCTTCCCCGCGACGCCAGCGGCAGGGGACCGATTCGGATATCGAATCGAAGTGGCACATTCAGCGCACACCTACGCTTCAAAGCCGGTCACAGGTACGAGATGCTGCGGATCGACTGACGACACGGTAAACGGCAAATGGTGGCTGTTCATCGCTGGCGAGCAACTCGTCTGGGAGTACGACGGTGCGACGTGGTGGCCAGTTGTGGACGGCAGGATTCCGCACGTGGCGGCGTTGTATAAATCGACGAACCAAACAACAAACTCCGCAGGCGTTTACACTAGGATGCCCTACGATACAGTGATCGTCGACAACGCGCACCTGACCACTACGGGGGAATCCGCTGTGATCACGATTAGGCGAGTGGGCGATTATCGAGCCTCGTATGGCGCAGGAAATGTGACGGCTTTAGCGTTGGGTAGTTTCTATTCTCGTATCCTCGCCGGCGCGCAGCAGTTCGGGCGAATGCAAATGCTTATCGCCAACGGCAACGTCAGTACCCACGTTGCTCCATTGATGCTGTCGCAGCCAGCGGGGACGGCGATTCAGGGGCAGTTTGCTTCGGATCAGGCTAACTATGGGTCGTTAGGTGCCGTAGAGTATGCGCTAGGAATCGTGGAGGTTTTGCGATGATCACCGACACGCTACGATTCCTATTTCCGTCTTCCGCATCAGCATGGGAACTTGTCGACGACGACGCTCGCGGCCCGCGAATTGCGAAATGGAACCTCCCAGATCCGCAGCCGACGCCGGAACAGTTGGAGAAAATTGAAGCGTCGCCCGAGTTTCAGGCGTGGCTGGCAGCGAGGGAGAAAGCGGCGAAGGTCGCGGAGATCAAGCAGGCAGCTGCAGTCGAGATTACCGCCAAGTACCCAATCACAGCACAGATCAACGCCATAGCAGAATCACTAGAGGCCATCGCCAGAGCGACTGGACTGTTAGAGAAGATCGACGCACTTCCAATTTCGGAAGAGCAAAAAGCAGTGATTATAGCCGGGCTGCAGATGAAGTCTGAGATCAAAAAGATTCGCGAGGCCAGCGACGAGGCGGAGAAGAAACTCTGATGGCAGTTCTAAAAGTCTGGAACAACTCGCTCGGTGCTTGGGTTGAGATTGGAGGCAATCCGACCGGCTTAGCAACAGCGTCTGGACTGACAGTATCCGCTACGTCACGAGTGCTGGGTCGTAAATCGGCTGGTGCTGGTGCGATTGAGGAGCTGACTATCGGAACGGACCTGCTCGCGCCGAGCGGCGATGGGAGCGCGTTGACGGGGATTCCACCCGCTCAGATTCTTGCTGGCGGTCGGTTGACGCTCGAAAGCGGCGTGTCGGTTTCGACGACCGATCAGACTGCTAAGACCGTCGTCTATTACACGCCTCACGTTCACGACCAGATTGGCATCTACACGGGCTCCGTTTGGGTGGCTCGGGCGTTCGCAGAGATTTCAATCGCGCTGACCAAGGTGACCAACGGCACGCTCACTAATGGGGCCGTCGGCGTTACCGGAATATCCTCGACGACTCAGCTTGTCGCTGGGATGGAGGTCACGGGAACCGGGATCGCAGGCGGAACGACGATTTCCAGCGTGACCGGCGCGACGACGATCAATCTCTCGGCCAACGCGACGGCCGACGGCGCGCAGTCACTCACGTTCAAAATCCCGGCGTCAAAGTTGGTCGACATTTACGCGACGTGGACCGGGGCAGCGGTAGAACTGGTGTTTGGGCCGCTGTGGACGAATACGACAACGCGAGCCACGGCGATCGCGCAGCAAAATGGCGTCTGGGTGCAGAGCGGCACTGCGACGCGGAGACTGCTGGGGACCGTTGGCACGACGACCACGGCGGGGCAGACAGACGACGCAAAGGGGAGTGGTGCAACTCCGGGGTCAAGGCTGGTAGCGAATGTAGTAACCGTGCCGCGTCCGATTCACGCCTGCCCGGCATACGCCAACGATAACGCTGGGCAATCCTATAGCGTGACGGCAACTACTTGTGCGGCGGTAAATGGGGGCACAAACGCAACCGCTTCATGGGTTGTATCGGTCGTAGGATCAATCACAGGTGGCGCTAGGATATATGCTACCAATCCCGCCGTGGTAGTTCTGATAGGTGGCATCGGAATCGACACAACAACGTCAATCGACAGGGAGGGTATTTCGCAACCTGCGAGTGGTACGAATTCGATTTCCGTGCCCGTTGATTTGGCGGTCGGCCCTGGGCTGCACACGGCTTCGATTTGCGCGTATATGTCGGGCGCTGGTACGGCAACTGTATATGCCGACGACTTGCGGCGCGGGCATTCTGCGGATCCCTATGTGACGTACCTTTCAGCGACGGTGGGGACATGAATTTAACGCGAGCTTCAGCCATGCTGCGATCTATCGGGCTACCTCCAGGTGAATGCGTCCGGTCCGATGGGACTGCCTCGTGGCCGGATTCATGGACGCCAGAGCAACGGGCGGCGGCACAATCGGCACTGCTCGCGTTCGACGATTCTCCCGCCGCGCAAGCCGCATGGCAACGCTCCCAATCCCTGGAGGCCGCAACCGTGATCGTGGAAACCATCGACGACACGGACGATCCCGTGCTGCTGGCGATTCGCGAATTAGTGCTTGTGCTGATGGAGGAGATCCAGGGAATCAAGGGTGGCAAGCCCAAGGAATCGAAAACCTGGGACGCGCATAAAAAGGCGACCGCCGAAAGACTCCGGGCAAAGAAGGCGTAACATGGCAACCGAGACAATCGAGTTCAAATACACGAGCCTTCTGACGCTGACCGCGGTCTGCTATCCGCAGGGCAACGACACGGCCATTCACGCCGCCGCCAACTGCACTGAGGCGACGAACCGCAAGGGCATTTACACGTTCACGAACACGACAGGGGAGACGGGGCTACACGACGTAATCGTGCTGAGCGGATCAACGCCGGTTCTCTCGTGCGTCGTGCGGTTGACGGGATTGGCTGTCACGACGCGGGAGGAAATCGGGAAGATTTCTGCGTACTATGGGGATACGCCGCAGACTGCCGACAACAACGTGATCCTGAGCAACGCCACCTACGGAAACGCTGCGCTCAAAACGGCAATCGAGGCGGTCAACACAGCCGTGACCGCAGGCGTGGCGGCATCCCTCACGGCGACGGCAGACCGATACGTTACCGACGCCAGCGCGAACCGCGTCAATTCGTACACGGCGACTTTTTTGTCGAACGGCACCAACTGGATTACCGGGCCAACTACGCCCGCGGTGGCGGAGGCTGGAGCGAGCGGGGCAACGGCCGGCTCTCCCTTCTGGCTCAACGTGGGGCTGCTGTTCGTCGCCGGTTCGAACCAGTACATCAACAGCGTGACCATCCGCGGATTCTTCTCCGCAGGGTCGGCGAGAAACGTCAACGTCTATGCCTACAACTACGTGACGAAAACGCAGGACCAATTGAGCGACGCCACCACGAGGATGGCGACGGCGACAACGAACCAGACGTACACCTACACGCTCCTGTCGGCGCACCAGAAGAGCACGGCAGCGGTGGCCACGACGTCGGCGGGGAGTAACTTTGTCGGCGTGACCACGACCTGCACGGCGAGCGTTACCGGCCACGGATTCGTAACCGGGGATATAGTCACGATCAGCGGCATTACAACGCTCACGAACGCCAACGGCGTGTTCGTGGTCACCCGCGTGAACGACAACCAGTTCACCTACCCGATTCTCTCCCAGACGGCGACGGGCGGCGGAACGGCGTATATGACAACGGACGCAATCGGCTCCGTCCGCATCGTGTTCAAAGAGGGGACCACGAGCACCTACACCGCTGGCGACCGACTGAATATTGACCAGTGCATCGTCAACGTGGCGAGCGCTGGCCCGAGCGCGGCTGACATCGCAGCGGCGGTGAAGGCGACCTCGATCAATCAGTATTACCCAGAGGGAATTTTCATCGACACGACTGGGGCCGGCGTGGCGGGTACGGTCCCCGGAACGAACGGGGTGCGAACAAATCCAGTCTCAACCTACGCGGACGCCATGACGTTGGCGGGGATTTTAAACCTGCGTATTCTGCATCTGAAGCCGGGAACGACGATCACGCTCACGCAGAATCATGTCGGTTGGAGATTCGTTGGCGGAGCGATCAACTTAGGGGCGTCGAACTACTCAATCGAGGACTGCATTTTCGACAACTGTTACGACGTCTACGGGACATCGACCGGGGCTGACGCATGGTTTAGCGGGGGAGGCGTGGCGGGTGGCGGAACGCTGACGATTGACGCTGGGTACATGGTCGGCACGCTGATCCGCGGCAAGGTCCAACTGATCGCCAACGCGGAAAGTCATCGGTTCATTTCCTGCAAGGACGCTTCCGGGATCGCTGCTGAATGCGAAATCTCGTCAGTGGCCAATTGTTCCGCCCTGATTCGAGATTTCCACGGGGCAGTAAAACTGACCAATATGGCCGCGACCAGCAGCGCGGTCATCGACGGAAACTGCCGGGTGAATATCGACCCAACGAGCTACGCTAGCGGGGCATCAATCACCCTGCGAGGATTCGCGGATCTGCCGACCAATGCGGCAGCGTTCCAGTCGGCTGGCGGAGTGCTGACACAGACGGCACGGTTTGCTACGGATCAGAACGTAGGCATCGACTGGGCTAACGTGAGCGGGAAAACGAGCACGGTGGCACTGACGAACACGAGCATCAATGACGTGAGTACCAAGACCGGATTCAAGCTGGCCAGTGATGGCCTGGATACAGTCTCAATAACCGCCCCTGCCGGCGTTGCGAGCAACTTTCGGGAAATGCTCGTCGCCGTGTGGCGTAGATTCTTCAAACGCGTAACCAAAGATACCACCATTAAGACCTACGCTGACAACGGATCGACGGTGTTGACGACACAGTCCGTCACTGAGGATGTAACCGAGGAAGTCGGCAGTGCGACATGATTTCTATCGCACAAATAATCGTAATCGCCCCGCCATTTTATTTGACGGATGGGGAGACTAGCAGTAGCTCGAGTTCAACTTCGAGTAGCAGCTCAAGTTCGACCAGTAGTTCAACCTCGAGTAGCCAAAGCTCAGAGAGTAGCCAAAGCTCAGAGAGTAGCTCAAGTTCAAGTAGCAGCTCAAGTTCAAGTAGCAGCTCAAGTTCGAGCAGCTCTAGTTCAAGTAGCAGCTTAAGTTCGACCAGTAGTTCAACTTCGAGTAGCAGCTCAAGTTCGAGCAGCTCAAGTTCGAGCAGCTCAAGTTCGAGCAGCTCTAGTTCAAGTAGCAGCTTAAGTTCGACCAGTAGTTCAACTTCGAGTAGCAGCTCAAGTTCGAGCAGCTCTAGTTCAAGTAGCAGCTTAAGTTCAAGTAGCAGCTTAAGTTCGACCAGTAGTTCAACTTCGAGTAGCAGCTCAAGTTCGAGCAGCTCAAGTTCGAGCAGCTCAAGTTCAAGTAGCAGCTCAAGTTCGAGCAGCTCAAGTTCGAGCAGCTCAAGTTCGAGCAGCTCTAGTTCGAGCAGCTCTAGTTCAAGTAGCAGCTCTAGTTCAAGTAGCAGCTTAAGTTCAAGTAGCAGCTTAAGTTCGACCAGTAGTTCAACTTCGAGTAGCAGCTCAAGTTCGAGCAGCTCAAGTTCGAGCAGCTCAAGTTCAAGTAGCAGCTCAAGTTCGAGCAGCTCAAGTTCGAGCAGCTCAAGTTCGAGCAGCTCTAGTTCGAGCAGCTCTAGTTCAAGTAGCAGCTCTAGTTCAAGTAGCAGCTTAAGTTCAAGTAGCAGCTTAAGTTCGACCAGTAGTTCAACTTCGAGTAGCAGCTCAAGTTCGAGCAGCTCAAGTTCGAGCAGCTCAAGTTCGAGCAGCTCAAGTTCGAGCAGCTCAAGTTCAAGTAGCAGCTCAAGTTCGACCAGTAGTTCAACTTCGAGTAGCTCTAGTTCGAGCAGCTCAAGTTCAAGTAGCAGCTCAAGTAGCAGCTCAACATCGTCCTCTAGCAGTTCGAGTAGTTCCAGTAGTTCAACCGGAATAATCGACTATCCTGCGTCCAAGACGATCGATATAATCGGGCCGAACTCTAGTTCGTCATCTTCTGGTGGATATGCTTCAGTGGTAGGTGGCTTCAGTGATTCGGTGACTAACCCCTCATTCTCTGGAATGACAGTTATAGTCATTGGGGCGTCCTCAGCGGAGATAGCAAGACCATGAGTCTCATTCTAGCCCATCGAAAGAGAAAACTGATTCGGGACATCACGATTAAAGACTCTGCCGGGGCTATGGTGTCGCCGGGGGTGAACGATACTGTTCGGATCAAGATAGGGAAGCTCCGTCAAGTTCCGTCTCTTGATCTTGGCAGTGACGTGGCAACAACTGGAGGGAGCACGATTACGAAGAACTCCCCGACGGCAGGGGTAAGTAGAGTTCAGATCTCCCAGACGGATCTAAGTTCGATGCAGGCTGGTGTTTATTCTTTCGAAGTTTCACTGGTCGACAACGCGGATGCGCAGGCTATCAAACATGTTGATATGCAGATTATGGTGCTTCAGGACACCATGCTAGGGAAGGTAGGATTGACATAATGGCAAAGATCGTAGACGACGCGATGGTACTGCTCGAGCTGGGTCTATCGTCATCTCTCACAGATGAGGAGAGAGCGATCGTGCAACAGGCGGTGGTAAAAGCGGAGGGGGCTGTCATGAAGTTCCTCCGTTATGATCCTGCCCTGAAAAGCCATACTGAGTTCTACCCTCAGCAAGACTGCGATCCTCAGAATGCGACTGCAGTATGGGAAGCAACGGACACGGAAGCATTCGTTCGCCGAGTTTCATCTGCTGCTGTTGATGAGCTTCAACTGCTTCATATTCCTGTCCGGGCATCAACCCCGATCGATCTTCGTGTCGAGTATGATGGAAGGTTCGGAACGAAAGTGGGGGCTTTTGCCGCTTCAACGCTGAAAGTCGAGGGGATTGATTTCTGGGCGCAGTACGATATGTTCGATAGTGTGTCTAAGGGCGTCTGTTCTGATGGCGTTATCAGGAGCATTGGACGGTGGCCGACAGAACCGGGATCAGTGAAGGTCATCTATACTGCCGGCTATACACAGGCTGAGCTCGAGGGACAAGATGATGTGATTGATGCATCACCAATCATGGAAGTGGTGGTGGAAGAAGCATTGCGACGAGCGAAGAAGGTATTCGTTCTGTGGAAGAAAAACTCACGATCTGGGCATAACTCCGGGGCGATTTCAAGTGAGACACTTGGTGAGTATTCCTACTCGCTGAATACAGCGTTGATGGATAAGGTGTTGGCTGGCGGAAGCCTGTCATCTGAGTCACGAGAACGATTGCAGCCGTTCGTAAACTATGGATTGATGGTATGAGCATCCTCGACAGCTTGCCACATCTTGCAACAGCACAGAAACGCGTCCGTGTTAAGGACACGCTGGGCGGTAGCAAGGATTCGTTTATCAACGTGTTCACGGACAGGGATTGTTGGTGTCAACAGGCTGGGGATTCTGAGATCACCGGATTTCAGAAGAGAGGGATCAACATCAGTGACAAAGTGTACTTCACAGAGAATCCAGTACTCAATGAATCCCACGTGCTCGTGATTAGTGGTCAGACGTATGAAGTGATGAGTGCCCCGGAAATAGATGCCTCAGCTGGGTTGGGGGTGCTATGGAGAGTGAATGTAAACCGAAAGACCACGGAGCAGCATACCCCATGATTACACCGATGGTAACTTCAGAAATTATCGATGGTCGATTGAAGGTTCATATCGATCTGAAGACTGGTGGAAATCCCAACCATGACGAGCACGGGAGGTTTGCTGAAGGATCTGGCGGTGTGTCTGAAGGAGATGTGAACTCCAAAATGCGGGCATATGGAGGGATACAGTCTTATGTGGGCCCTAGGACATACCCAAAGCACGAAGGTGAAATCCCACAACGACAAAAGGATGTTACCGAGGTCTTAAAGACACATGCGTTGATGAAATTCGTAACGGTGGAGAAATTGGTCAGCGAGTCAGGAAACAAGAAGAATCCAGAGGCATTCTTGAAAGAACTACATGAATGGTTATGGCGTAGACCAAGTGCTTGGCAGGGAGAGATAGCAAATAAGCGATATGGTAAATATGCTGTGAGAATAAACGAGAGGAATATAGGTCTTATCAGAGTAGTTCCTAAGCGGAAGAATGCTGGTGGAGTCTCCCTCGGTGTTGAGATATGAAAATCACAACCACCGACATCTCTGATTTCCTTACTAATCTCAAAGACGCTCAGGTCTACAGGAGGGTGGTATACTTTGAGAGGTCGAAGCATCATCTCAACGGGAAGACGAAACACGATGCCACGGCTTTTCAGATCATCTATCAGACCTCAGCGATCTTGGAATATGAAACTGATGGGCAGGCATTGCTAGTCTGTGGAGTTGATTGTGGGGTTGATAGGTTGAACGAGGATGGCGGAAGCGGCGGTTCAGATGTCCTGGAGGAACTCCACAAGCGATTGTGGGGATACTGTGAGTTGAACGGTTTGAGATTGTTACCCGGAATGTTGGATCAGTAAAGGAGACCGAGGATGACAGAGCACAAGACAGTTCATCAAGCACTATCCACTGTTCGGCATCGGCTGAAGGAAGCTGAGCAGTGTGGGAGTTTTCTGATCGGGATCTGGTGCTTGGGCAAAGATGGGAAGATGGTCTGCCATCGAACAACGTGGCAGTTTCCGAGTAGGGCCGTTGAGGACGTGATCGGAACCCTGAAGGAGACTTTCGGGATCAAGGAAGAAGTCCTGGCCCCACTGCCGCTGGCGGAGTTTCTGAAGAAGTCCGATCCAATCGTATTCGATCAGGATGTTAAGTCGCCTATACTGGCTGGTGAGGTTCTTGGACCGTCCGAATACATCCCAGCGGAGGATATGCTAGATGCACGTCCTTAACTGGATCAAATCATGGTTCGTCGCGGCATCCGTCGCTCGCCAGCTGTCCGGGTCTCAGAATCTGCTTATTGCTCTAGCCGCACGGGCACAGCAATCTTCGGAACGGCTAGATGAACGAAGTAAAGAGCTATCTGCACTGGTGACGAGGATCGAAACCGACATTACCGATGCCAAGCGAATCCATCTGCGGTACGAATCGGCGTTGGACGAGGTGAGGGAGCAGAACCGTGTTTTGGAAACGACGATCCAGACGCTGGTTGCTTCGCATAAGCTGCTGATGGAAAGATATGACTGTGAGACTGCGTTGCAGGTTAGAACGAAAATCGCAGCATCCCAAGTAGGGCGGGAATAGGGCTAAATCCCGATTGGCCGGCAGGACGGGTAATTATACGGGTTATGCCCTAGACCCCGTTAGAACGTAAGCCAGGCCCCTAGAAACAGGTGTCTATGGGGCGGACGGGTAGGTGGTTTATAGGATGGTCCCATTCTATCAGTAGTTCGTATGTCGATAGGAAAATTCTCTAGAGGATCGGAAGTATCATGTCAACTATGACGACAGCCCTCGCACGATCCGGCTCTGTGATCACGGCTGCCTATGAGACTGCCCTGTCAATGAAAGCAGCGGGAATGCTTCCCGATATGGCCCCACAATCAGGACTTGCCCAGTTCGGAGCCTTCAGGGATGATGTCCAAAACAAGCAGCGGTATTCTTTATTCAGGGGCTGGCTTTATTCTGCCATCAACGCACTAGCAAGTGAGGCCGCTGGACAGCCGGTAGTCGTTGCATCTCTGAAGGGGAAGGTAAAGGCTCCGACAGGGAAGAAGTCCATCCGCAACAAAATGACAACGACGGCTAGGGTGAAGGCAGCCCAGCAGGACTTTGAGGTACTGGTTGATCATCCTCTTCTCGACTTGCTCGAGACACCGAACCCGATTCAGAACAGATGGCAATTCGTCTATAGTTTCGTCGCCAACTTGAACCTCACCGGATGGTCATACATTATCGGCGGCGAGAATGAAGAGGGGGAGTACGAGTTCTACTCGCTGCCAACAACATGGATTAAGCCAGACCACAGGGATGGACCGTTTAGCCGATTCAAGGTAGTCGATCCAGCTAACCCGAAAGCTGGTGGGGATGAAGACGAATGGCTGACTAGGGAGAATGTGGCATTCGCTATGCTCCCGAATCCGGCTGATCCTCGCATGGCAATGGCCCCAGTCCAGTCACAGAATCCCGCCGTGCGGATTGACGACTTCATTCAGACGTCTCAGATGCAGTTCTTCGACAACGGTATCTTCCCGTCAGCGATAGTGACGATTGGTAAAGACCCACATCCTGATGTCCCAGGAGGAATTCGACCTCGGCTGACGGCAGCCCAGCGGAGGCAGGTCACTGGGGCGATCAGGAAGGTAATGGCCGGCGTCGCCAACTATGGCAACCCGGCGATTGTGGATGGCATGATTGAAAGCATCGAACGACTGACAATGACATCTAACGAGATGGGCTGGGACAAGTCGGAAGACAAGAACCGCACCAGAATCCTATCTGCGTTTGGCGTTCATCCGTATATCCTCGGTGAGCCGGTAGGAGTGGGTGGGTATGCCCAGGTTGCAAATATTGAGAAGCGATTCTACAAGCGAGTGAACACGTTCCTCGATATGTTGGGGACTGTAGTCACCAACTTCGTTGGGTCAGCTGTTAGTGAGAATGCTGAAAACCTGTTTGTATGGTGGGAGGAGTGCCAAAGCGTTGATCCTCAGCTTCGGTGGTCGAACCTCAACGCCGCTCGGACTCGCGGGGACATCTCAAGAAATGAAATCCGCACTGAGTTGGGGCTGCCGCCGGATGAGACTGGTGGTGAGGCAACAAAGAACTACGCTGCGACTGATGTCACGGCAATCGTCGCAGTACAGGCTGCCGTTGCCAGTGGTGGGATTTCACCCGAGCAGGCGGCCGCCCTCTATGTCTTAGCATTTGACATGGCACCGGAGGATGCAAAGAAGATCGCTGGGCCAAAGCCGAAGCCCCAACCAGTAGCCCCTGGAGGCGTTCCTGGAATTCCGGGTCAGCCTGGGAAGCCGGAAGGCAAGCCGGGGGCGTTCGGGAAACCGGCTGGTGGGGCTTCGGCCGATGAAGAGGAAGTCCCTCCGACTGAAGAAGAGGCTATGAGCAAAGCAACGAAGTCGTTAGAACTCGCAGTCGCGACGTTCGGACTTCAGACGTACAAAGGGTCGCTGCCTTCCTCGATTGTGGACCGGCTGCTAGAAGTCGTGGGTGAAGAATCATGAGCATAGCAGTTCTCGAAAAGACTGGCGGTGGAAATCCCAATCATGATGAGCATGGGAGGTTTGCTAGTGGTCGTGGACAGTCAATCCTGGATAAGCCGATAATTCACAGTTCGCAGGGGTTTGGAGAGGGTGTTGAGCCGACGCTTTGGCCGAGCGTGGATTTTGGTGCAGGTACATTTGGAGGACGGACTAGGCTAGGGCCGAACGCAGCCGATAGATATGGTCACATCGAGACTGTTCAACTATGTGACGTTTATGCTACTCAGGACGTGGTGCAACCATTCATCGTCGATCAATACGCACATGGAGAAAGACCGGTATACGAACTGCCAAGACTTCTTAGATACAATGGGAAGTTACATGTAGATGATGGGCACCACCGACTAGAGGCTGCACGATTAAATGGGGAGACATCGATACGTGCTATCGTGGTTGATGTGGATAAGCATGGCCTGCCCTTAAAGTGGATAGATGAGAATCCAGAAAGTGCAAGAGAAGCCATTCAGATCCATGAGATGAGACAACGGGAGAAATCCCCCTCCCGCCTCACCATCCTCCGCAAAGCCCTCGAAGTCACTCATCTAGCTCTCGACATCAAGCGCCAGCTGCTGTCGAAGGAACTGAAGAAAGCCGTCGTTCGCGGCGTCCATCTGAAGCAAGCAGAACAGGCCGAGAAGGAACTGACGGATGCTTTGGTCGGGTTGTTCAAAGAGCAGTTTAAGGCTGCGGCGAATCATATCAGCAAAGATGGTAAGACTGAGTTTAACCCCCGCGACTGGGACGATGCCCTAGTCGATACCTGCATGCCGGTGCTGATGAAGCATGCCGGGCTGGCTGCCGCTGCTCAGATGATGTTGATGGGTGTCGATGTCAGCAGGCGGAAGAGGAAGATGGAGAAGTCTGGCGGAGGAAATCCCAACCATGATGAGCATGGGGGGTTCGCTAGTGGGGCTTACACTGCGACTGAAGGAAAGGATCGCTCTGGAAAACCAGATCGCGATGATGTTCTGAATATAGTAGCGGATGTTCGGGATAGGTGGGGCTACCAAGGTGGGGTATCTTTGGTCGACGGTCAGGGTGGGGAGTTTGAGCGTGGTGGGCTGAAATGGAGAACAGCTGGGCAGTGTCAGATTGCAGGGAGTGTTACGCAGATTGCAGGGAGTGTTACGATTTGGAGGGATACTGATTGGAGCTCGGTGGAATCGGTAGTGAGTTTAACAGCTCACGAAATGATGCATGGTACGTACCAAAAGATACAAGATAAGTATGACGGAGAGCAAAAACAGCTGACCGGGGATCATATCAGAATGAATGGTCAGTTGAAAGAGGAATACAGAGATCAGTTTCCTGTCTATGCTAGAATGTGGGAGCTGTATCAGGGGTCGAGGAATCCCAAAGTTGGGGACGATCAGTGGTTTCAAAAAGATGACGGGGTGAGTGAATATAGCAAAGCGTACTGGAGGGATTATGAGGCTGGTAAGTGTTCGCTTTCTACGGCTATTCACGAAACACTGGCTGAGATCGCGGGTGAACACGAATCAACTGGGGTGCTGGTCGGGAGTAGGCGGTATAGGGATTTCTACAAAGCCGTTAGGGATGAATACAGGGTCGAGATTGGTCAGTCGAGATTCAGAAGAGGGCCGGGGGTTCCAAAAAAGAGCGTTTCTGGACACACTGAAATCATCCCACACGAATTGTATTTTGACGCTGATTTTCGCCCGACCAATCCAGAGAATGCTAGGTATGTTCGCTATTGGAACTCTGATGGAACAACTGGGATAGGAGTTCGCTCTGAGGAGCAGAAATCCCCCTCCCACCTCACCATCCGAACCAAAACCACCGCCACCGATTTCCTTCAGAATCTGGAAGACTACGATGTCATCGACCTCTCCGGCATGGTCTTCACTCTTCCATCCGGTCTAGAAATCACTCTCGGCTTCATGACCGAGTGGCCGGAATGGATGAAGGTCGAAATCGTCGATCAGATCAAAGTGGCGTTCAGCCAGGGCTACTGGGTAGGAATCAACGACACGACCGCGAACGGGATTGAATCCTACGTCCAGAAGGGACTGGAGAACGGGGATTCGATTGCCGACATCCGAGCGGCGATGGTGGGGGACGGGCTTGACGAATACTACTTCGGGCGAGGAAAGAACATTGCTAGAACAGAGGCAGGAAACGTCTTGAACGGTGCTCGATCCTCAGCGATGAATCGATTGCAGGAGGAGATCCCTGGACTGCAGGCAAAGAAGACATGGCTGAGTGTGCTGGGGACAACGACGAGGGACACGCATGCTCACTTGGATGGTGTGCCGGCAGATGAAGAGGGGATGTGGGTACTGGCTGGGATTCAGATACCGTGGCCAGGGCACTTTAGTCTACCGCCGGGCGAGCGTTGTTCGTGTCAATGCTCAATCGTTCATTCTTGGGGCATGGGTGATTCGACGGCCGAGGGGCTGATCGCAGATTATAACGAAAGACTGCAACAGGAGAAATCTAATCCCAATCATGACCCAAGATCCGGGCGATTTTCCTCTGGCTCTGGGGGATCTCAGCAGCAGAAGCCAGCTAGCACAGCCCATACCGAAACCGTTCATGAGATCTCGAGCAAGATTAAGAAATCGAGTGACAACTTGGAAGGCGGGGCTAACGTAACGAAGATCCTTGAGATAGAAGCGGGCGGGATAACAAAGAAGGCCATTTTCAAACCCATTGATGGTGAGAACCCACATGTCAACCCAGCATTTCTCGGCCGGCAGAGTATTTGTGAAGTGGCATCTTCCATCGTTAGTGAGGAGATGGGGCTCGACCTCGTAGCAAAGACGGCGATGGTGACCGTAAGCGGGAAGCGAGGATCACTGGCGAGCTGGGTGAACGATACGGCTACTTTGGCCGTTGACCTAATTGAAGAGCGATTCGCCGCTAACAGCGAAGAAAAGATGTGGATGAAGTTGAGTAGTGATGGTGTTAAGGGCGTCAACGATATGGTGTTCTTTGACGTCCTGACAGGTAACGCCGACCGTCATCTGGGGAATTGGTTGGTCAAGAATGGTGAAGTTAAGCCGATTGACAATGGGATGTCGTTTGCGCGGAACGATGAGTATATGGCAGGGGGGTTGCGGTTCCGCACTTTGGAGTCGGCACCGAAATCGATGGCCTATCAGTCGATGTCCCCAGCATTCAAAGCCGGGCTGGGGAATCTGTTAGAGAATAGGGACAAGGTGGATGCTAGGTTGGAGAACGCCGGGCTGGATCACAGGACGAGGGATTCATTCTGGAAGAGAGCAGTTTACTTGTCCAAGACGAGGATGCTGGGGATCAATGGTAGGACTCTCCACGATGTTGCTCGGTTATCTGAGGGTTTAGATCTTTTCGCTTCGGTCGGTGACATCCAGACGAAGATGGTTGATGGGGTGTTGCAGATTGAGATCGATCTAAAGACTGGTGGTGGGAATCCCAACCACGACGAGCATGGGCGGTTTGCCAGTAGGGTACTAACGCAGAACGAGATTAAAGCCATATCTGAATGGAGAGAACACCTGTGGAATCGTGGAATCGTAACTAAACTAGCACAAGAAACGATCAGGGGCGGATCGTTAGCGAAGTACCATCCAGGTGAAATGATGGTGTACCGTGGTGGGAATATGCTAAGAACTGGCTCTTCGTGGTCAAAATCTAGGGAAGTGGCAGAAGAATATGCGGATGGTGGAAGAATCGAGGAATTACATCTCACTTTGGACACGCCCGCGCTGGATATCAATAGGGTTCTATCCGCGATACCGTCAAAGAGTGAACGTGATGAGGAGGTATTCATCCCTCCACCGAGACGGAAATCTAACCCCAACCACGATGAACACGGGAGGTTCGCTAGCGGGAATGGAAGTTCCGGATCTCGTGTTTTTTATCGTGGGACAACAGAAGCCGCGGTTAGGGCGATCCTCAGAGACGGAATGCATCCTGGAAAGGGTGGCGGTGCAGAGGAGGATTGGGAAACTGGAATTGAGGATGGCTATGGGGGAGAGGACGAGATAATCTCGGCGGGAAGACGTGCTTCAGTATATTTTACTTCTGACATTGAGATTGCCGACAGATATGCGAAACGAGCGAGCGAGCTTCGCGGGAGAAAGCCGGTTATCCTTGAAATTCATATTCCTACCGATGCTTCATCGCCCATTAAGCCGGATGGATCGCAGTATGCGTCGTATCGAGTAGAGCAGTCGATTCCAGCGGCTTGGATCAAGCGGTATGATAAATCCAAGGTAAAAGCTGATAACACTGGATCGCTATGGTATGCTGTTGTCCATGTCCCTATTAGGAGTCAGGATAGATGATATACTCTGTAACTACGTCCGCTAAAGTCGTTGACGGTCGATTGAAGGTTCATATCGACTTGAAGCGAAATGATGAACACATCGCGGCGGGGAATCCGCGGGGTGGTCAGTTTGCATCGAAGCGAGACTCCGTTGCCATCGGGACTCCGGTCGGTGCCGTTCGGGAGGGCAAAGGCAAAGAGGCTAAGATCGTACTCGCCAATGGTTCCCCAGCCCCGGCCCATATCCAAGCTGCTATGATCCCACCGGCCTGGAAGGATGTGAAGGTCTATACCGACCCGAAATCGGAAGTCTGGGTCGAGGCAACCAATGTGACGAAGCGGGGCGTGGTCAACTCAGTAAAGGTTTATTCTCCATCGTATGCCGCTTCTCAACAGGAAGCAAAGCACGTCCGTGTTGAGCAGATGTTGAAGGAGGCGCCTAATATCGACAAGCAGATCCAGCAGGGGAGAAAGAATCCGAAGACCAAAGAGGAAGCGGATTGTGCCCTGCTAATTTCAAAGCAGGCGACACGGCCGGGTAGCGATACTGACACTAAGGGACTTGAGAAGCACTATGGAGTGAAGGTGACACCGGACAATGTGATTGTGTCATCTGGTGCCAAAGGAAAGACTAAAGTTGAACTCGAAGTCAACGGCGAACGGATTCACATCCGTGATGAGGGTGCGGCAGCTCAGCTGATTGCCAGAAAGCAATCCGGCGAGGGACTCCACGATTCGACTTATTGGTTGAAGTCGCACGGGGCTACGACTCTAGAAGGCAGGAACGTGGTCCAAGGAAAGGACGGTGTGCGGCTTCAGTTTATGGGCAAGGAGGGTGTCTGGCACGATCATCTAATCAAAGATCCAGAAGTCGCCAAGATGCTGACAGACAGAGCGAAGACTGCCAAAGAGAGGGATGGCCGCCTGTTTGATACTGATAACACCAAGCTGGCCTCCTACGTGAAGACTTTAGATACGGGGCGATTCTCTCCGAAAGACTTCCGCACGAAGGTCGCTAACGAGATCGCAGCGAGGGAGCTGCAGTCATATGCTGGCAAGACGCCAAAAGATGCGAAGCAGCGGGAGGAATGGATAAAGACTATCGCGACAACCGTGTCGAGGACTCTAGGGAATAAGCCAGCCCAGTGCGTCGAGAGCTACATCAACCCCCACGTATGGGATATTTGGCCGTCAGCGGCCGCATGAGGTGAAATATGGAAGTGTTCGACCTGCCGGCTGAGTATTTCGTTGGCTCTGCCGATGATACGATGACGATTGAAGAGGCTCAAAACGATGCTTCAACTCTCGACGAGGATCAAGACGAAGATCCCGAGATGTCTGGGGCTGAGAAAAATTATATTAAGCGGATGCTAGGCTTCGATCCGTCAAAGTGGGAGGCGTAATGGTCAAGGCAATTGTCTACGAAGTCGGTAACGATGGACAGCAGAATAAAGTCTGCGTGCTAGAGATGCGAACTGGTGTGGTTGTCCCCACTAGCAATCGCCCGCTTGGCAGTTTCGTTCTATCAAGACCCGTCGTCGATCCAGCCGGACGTAAAATCACTGTGGAGGATGGTGAGGAGTTTCTACGCGCTTTGCCCGCTGCGTATTCCGGAAGTCGAGTGCGGGTCGGATTAAAGGAGACCCAATGAACAGACCAGATGTCTTGAAACCGAGTATGATGGATGATGTTGCTTTCCCCGACGCCGTCGAGAGCAGGTTCCTCGATCTTTGCGCCGCCTACAAGCGGACGCATGGGAGCGAACTACTAATCCCGAGTTCGCTGGATCCTGATATACTCCGATGGAGAACTCTCCGTGTCCGTCACAAGAAGGGGGATTTCCGCCATACCGAGGCGGAAATGAAATCAACGAAGACGATTGCACAGTGGTTGCTAGACAACAACGCCGACCTGCGTAATCAGCCAAGAAAGATCCTCGACGTTCTGAAGGCATGAGGGAGATTCAGATGGACGCAACATCCATGCTAGTTGGTATCTTTGTCGGCGGTATGCTCTGTGGGATGATAGGATTTCTACTCGGTATCGTCGTTGGTGTCCAATCTGGTAGGGCTGATGCCCTGAAGAAGTGGTGGAAGGCGGCTATCGGAGATCAAATATCCACACTTCAGACTGGACAGACTTTTGAGATTGGCTTTTATGTCTGCAAGGATGTGGATGACGACGATGGTGGAGATACAGAAGCGCTGCCGAACTCAGACTTCGGTGGTTCTAGCAGGTTCAGCAACAACTAAGGAGACTTGGTATGCAACCGTTTGGAATCGGAGGAAAGGCAAAGCCGAAACTGGCTGACGTGCAGTGCTCACGGATGCAGTTCCAGCCAGGGGATAGAATCCTAGTCCGCGTCTATCGGGCGCTGTCCGAGGAAGAGGAGAAGAAACTTCGGAAGAGCGTTGAGCGGTGGTCTGGTGGCATCACTGAAGTGCTCGTGATCAACGGATTGGATACGGATGTGACGGTAGAGAAGGGAGTGTCTGATGGATCAAAAATCCTCCTGCCCTGAAGAGGGATATCGAAAGGCCCTCAAAGACGACCCATCACTCGTGGCGTTCCTCTCTGCCCTCAAAGAATTCGACCGTGCCTTTTGTGACGCGATGGCCAGTGGAACTGACTTCACCCTGAAGTTGGAAGTTCATGGGAATAGGTCTGAATTGATTCATGCCCGTGTTCAAAATGATAGCTTCCGGCGACCTGCCGGGGTCGAGAAGAGGGTTGAAAAAGCAGGAGGTTAAAATTCCCCGAAAATTCTGTATAGGAAATCCTACTGGATTCCCGTATTATACAGACACACGAGACGTCTAGGCGTGAGGGCCGCGGCGAGGTAACACCTTCCATTTCCGCGGCCTTTGTTTTTTGGGGAATGACATGAGCAAGATTGTAAATTTCTACCTTGGGCCAGCACTCGGCCTAACATCACGGACCGTAACGATCACCCGCATGTATCGGGCTGGTGACGACGCACCGCCTGCCGCTGCGTATGGTCCGACTAACGTCGGTGGATCAGCGACCACTCTTTCCGTATCGCTTGACGACAACGTTATCTACCAGGCGAAACTGATCGATGTCTTGACCGGCGGGGGGACGAGCGCCCCGGACATCCTGAACTTCCACACGGGCGACCTACAATTTCCCGGACCGCGTTCTGACGACCGACTCCAGATCCTTTCGATGGAAGACGAGTCGAGTGCATCGAGTTCCAATTCCTCGACTAGTTCTAGCAGCTCGGCGAGCAGTTCGACTAGTAGTTCAATCAGTACCAGCTCACTGAGTACTTCGAGTTCACTAAGCTCGAGCAGCCCGTCCAGTAGCTCGTCGCATAGTGACTCATCGCTAAGCTCGAGCAGCCCGTCCAGTAGCTCGTCGCACAGCACGTCAACCAGCTCTTCTAGCTCGCAGTCGAGCGAGAGTTCAAGTTCTGAAGGAGTATAACGTATGGCGGAGAGAAGGAAGCTTGATACCCACCCGCAACTGGCGGGTGGGACATCCAGGTACAAAGTTCAGAGTCGGGCATTGGATGACAATGGGTTCAATTCCGTTGTCCGTCTGATCAAAACCGGCCGGCTTGCCCAGATTGACCAGATCAAGGAAGCCGTGTTCACTAACATGAAGCGGTTGCGTCTCCATACCAAGGGATTCAATGCCATCGTTGGTATCCCGGAAGGCAGCGATCAGATCGACATCGGAACGATCATCTCCTGGGCCGGTGGAGTCGGACGGAAGGATGAGCCGGCAAAAGAGCAGCTTGTTCTTCTCGCCGTTACCATCAACGCAAGGCTGGTCTAGTCTACCAACGTACTGTGATGCAAGGAAGAAAGAAATGAGCCAAAAACTGCTCGAAGCCATTCAAGAACGCCAGCAGAAGCACACTGAGTTCGGGTATGGCATTCTGACTGCTGATCGGTACGTCCGCAACGTCCTCGATGCCATCGGTGTTGATAAGTGCTATCGATATGCTGCCACGAGGTCTGTCTCGTGGAATGACGTGATGGAGAAAGCTGCTCACACGTTGGTCTATTCCAATCCAGACATGATCACTGAAGAGATCAGCTACAGTAAACGTGCGGGCAGTTCTTTGAAAGAATATGACGACATCGAGCTACCGAAGAACACCCTGATGGTATTCAAGCACGTCTTGACCACGCCCCGAAAGGATCGGGATGGTGACGTGTTGCGGACGCAAGGCGCCTCGGTCGACCCGAAGATGCTCTTGCTTTGGCAGCACGTCCATACGATGCCGATCGGCAAGATGCTCACCATCGCCGAGCATAACAGCAAGAAGTTGACGCTGGTCTCCTGCATCGTGGACATGAATGACTTGAGTCATGACGCTGCGGTGATGATCGACAACGACATGGGTCGGTTTAGCCATGGCTTCCGGGCGATCGAGTTCAACAAGATCAAGGCAGAGGGCGGACACGAGGGCGGGTTTGATGTGACTGCTTTTGAAATTATGGAAGCCTCTTTGGTTTCGGTTCCGTCGAATACCGATGCCGATGTTGAAGAAGTGATCCTGTCTTTGGTTGAAGGCAGGAAGCTGACTAGCCCGATCATGAAAGAAGTTGGCCGGTCGATCCGTGAGAAGCAACCGACGCGAATCACGTTACCTGTGGATCTGAAGATCACCCTGAACGGTAAGGAGATCTCCAATGAGGAGCTCAGCGGAAGTGGAAGCGATGCGACAAAGGGAGCAGGAGAAGAACAAGACGGCACCCGCACATCAGAAAAAGCCGATGCAAAAGCAGGAGACGGAAAAGCAGAGGAAGCAGCCACCGACACGGAAATGAAGTGCCCGAAGTGCGGAGCGATGATGCCGAAGAGTTCGAAGAAGTGTCCCAAGTGCGGACACGTGATGACGGCGGAGGATTTGAATCCGGAGAAGAGCTTCGACGGTGAGAAATCCGGTCGAGCTTTGAGCTGCAAGAACTTGGACCGTCTGAAAGAAATCCACGGGGACATGAAAGAGCTTCACACCGGCAGTCATATCATGAGCCCACGGGGACGGGACCTGTGTGAGAAGTGCGTCAAGGGAATGGGGTCGATGATTGAGGAACATGACAGGCCAGATCGACCGGAAGAGGAAGAAGAGAACGCCGAGGGTGAAGGTGGGATGTTCAGTCGAGGGAAGCGCTCGATGGAAGATGCAATCGGTCAAGTCATTTCCAACGCAACGCCCCAGCAACGGGATACGATCCGGAAAACGTTCGATGCGTTGGACAAGGTCGAGGGGCAGAACAAACTGGCAGAAGAATTCCGAACTCTTGTGAGTTCAGATCATAAAGGGTGAAGTCGCCGGCGGTCGTCGATGATCCCTGTGTTTCATGGGTTTCAGAAGTGAGGTTACGAACGTGAAGATTACGAAAGGTCTGAAGACGTGGATCAAGGCGAACTGCGATGTTGAAGACATCGCGGATGAAGCTGAGTTCCAGAAAGCCGCCGGCGTTGCTCTCGGTACGGGCAAGCTCTCGGTGGAGAAGTTCGCAGAATTGGCTAAGGACGAGGATGCCGACAACGCGTCTGAGTTCAACAAGCAGCTGTCTGCTCTTGGTAAAGGCATCGCCGACCTGACCAAGATGCTGAGTGCGAAGCCGGCCGAAGATAAGCCGGAAGAGACCAAGAAGGTCGAAGTCGAGGCGAAGGAGAAGCCGGAAGCGACGGACAAAAAGACTGACGTCACCTGGCACAAGTCGATCAAGCGGATGATGAACTTGGAACCGCCGACCGACGAGGAGGGGAACATTCGGGTCAAGGGTGCGTGGGAGCAGTACTCCACGACCAAGACTGCCATGCGGTTCCCGAACCAAACCAAGAGCGGCCGTCCCCATCCATTCGCTGGGAAGCAGGTCGTTGATTTTTCCGATAGTGGACGTCCGCTCGATGAACCGTCCGATCTGGACAAAGCGGTCGCCGGCTCGTTCGCCAAGTTGCTGTGCGCCACGGCCCAGCGTGGCGGAAGCCGGACGTTTGGTTTCCAGGCCCTGCCGCAGCACGACAAGGAAATCCTCCATTATGCGATGGAGAAGATGCCGTGGGGTGGTGTGTCCTCAATCACCAACACTGACGCGGACAACTATGCCGACATCAAGAATCGCCTGCTGACTCCTCGGGAGCAGAAGGCGTTGATTGACGATGCGACTTCTGGTGGCCTGGAAGCGGCCCCGATCGTGTTCGACGACCAAGTGATCCAGACGCCCTTCCTCAACGGCGAGCTGTTCCCGCTGGTCAATTCGGTTCCGCTCGACCGCGGTCGCCGGATTGAAGCCGTCGCCGTTGGTCACGTGACGTCGAGCTGGGGTGGAGTTGATGATTCCGCCATCACCTTGTTCACGACGACCTCCTTCGTGACCGCCTTCGACACTACGATCTTCCGATGGCAGGGTGCGATCAAGATCGGCCTGGACTTCCTCAGTGACACGCCGATTGACTTCGGTCAGATCGTGACCCAGCAGTACGGCGAGAAGCTGCTGGAAGACCTCGACGACGTGGTCGCGACCGGCAACGGAACGACGCAGCCGGAGGGTGTGATGAATAAGACCGGTACTACGACGGTTGCATGGGGTGGAACCACCTCGATCGGCAACTACGAATCCCTGCGGTTCGGAGTCGCCAAGAAGGAACACAAGGCGGCCGGACTCGGTACTGCTGTGTTCTGCGGGACGGAAACCTCCTTTCAGCGGATGAAGGCCATCCCAGTCGGAACCGGGGACGCTCGCCGCCTGTTCGGTGGTGGCTTCATGGGAACGTCGAACTATGATGACTACACCATGATGCAGCGGCCGTACAAGATCAACGAGAGTCTCACCAACTCACAGGTCTTCTACGCGATCCTCAACAAGTACCGGATGTACCGCCGCCGTGGTCTGACGATGCGGACCTCACAGGAAGGTGACACGCTGATTCGTGCCAATGAGTTACTCATGATTGCGATGGCGCGTTACGGTGGACACCTCGAGCGTGGTGCTGTAGCCGCGAAGACGACCACTGCCCCCGCCTGATGCTGACGGGTGAAGGCCCGGCGGGAGGGGTTGCGGTCTCCTATCCTCCCGCCGGGTTCTATTTCGAATTGAGGAGACCATTCACCCGAACGTTCTTTCTAGGAGACCAGTTATCATGTCAACAGCCGCACAAGAGAAACCGAAAGCTGCCGTAATCGTTCCCGCGTTTGGGATCGAAGTTGATCACCCTCAGAATTGCGACATCCTGCTTCAGTCGATTCCGGGATGCCGGCTTCGCAGCAAGATCAAACCGACATCAATGACCATCCAGGGTCATGTTCGGACGCCGACCGCCAATGGCCAGTCGCCGCCGGAAGTACCCGGCATGCAGTTGCATGTGAACCCAGCTGAGCTCTCCTACGTCATTTTCGATCCATTGAACGATGATGAGGAAGCCAAGCAGCGAATCAAGCGGTTCCTCAACATGACGACGGGCGTCCGGTCGGACACGATGTTGAAAGGCGTCGATACCAAGAAGGGAACGCTTGACATCCATCGGATGAAGACGTTGTGTCGGGAGATCTGTTGGTTGCTCGATGCGAAAGAGGTACGGGTTGTGAAGGGAGCAGCCCCTTTGATGGATGACGTTGAGGAGCTGCCCGGTAAGTTCCTACTTAACCCCGGTCTGCGGACCCAATCAACACAGCCGACCTATGAGGAGGATCTTCCGGAGTGGATAAACCAGTTGACGAGAAGTGGTGGTTAAATGTCTGCGGCAACTGATGCAGCGTATGCTAGGAGATCAGGACGGTCAGCTGCCGCAGCGTTGGAAGTACAGTGGTTCGTTCAAGACTTCCACAACCGAATGGACGTATCACTGAGGCAGAGAGTTCAAGTGGCAGTTGTGTTTCTGCAAGACGCGATAGTGAAGAACATCAGTGTTCCGGTTGTGAAGAAGATCGTCAACGGAAGAACAATCGTCACGAAGAGAAGCAAACCAGGTGAATTTCCCAGAGCGGACACCACACAGCTGATGAAGACGATCTTCAACGACGTGGTTGATTATGGGAACGGAGTGATTCATGGATACGTGGGGACGCCACTCGGGTATGGGCTTGAGTTAGAGACGTTGAAACAGCGCCAGTTCCTGACTAGGACGTTGAATGAGGAGATAGGAAACATCACTGGGTTGCTTACAGGACCGATAGTATGACTCCCATCGAACGCAAAGCTGCCGAGGTTCAACTAGGGGTGCTGAAACTTCAGCACCTCATGTTGAGCCAGAAGTTCAACGAGAACCACGACGAACACGGGCGATTTGCCAGTGGGGATAGTCAGAGCGGTTCTGGTGGGAGCTCTGGTGGAGAGACATCGTCTGCGATGACAGTGGCTGAAGCCCATAAGAAGATGGGCAATGCTATGGGTGGTAAGACCGGTGGTGACTACAAAGTCGGGGATGTGATTGGTCATCCTCGATATCGTGGCTTTGTCATCACCGATAAGAACAGCCAAGGCTACAAAGCATATCATCCGAGCAACGGCCCGCAGGCGACGACGAGTATCAAGAATGGTTGGGTGGCTGATAGGACGGGTGGCAAGACCGGCGGTGACTACAAAGTTGGGGATCAGATCAGTCACTCCAGATACCGTGGTTTTATCATCACAGATAAGAATAGTCAGGGGTACACGGCGTACCATCCGAGCAACGGCCCGCAGGCGACGACGCACATCAAGAATAGTTGGGTGGCTGAGGGGCGGTAGATCGTATGAGTGGGGCGGCGGACATTCATCGAGCAGTCGCAGCCCTCTGGGATAGTGGGGGACTGAACACCCTCTTCCAATCCTATTGGGCAACAGCTGACCGAAACTCATACGTCAGCTTGAATGACGGTAACGCAGCTCCGAACACCCCGTTTCCTTATGTGACCTATACCGCCCCGAAATCAAATACCAGATCCCGGATGTCAGGAACGGGACAAGAGAAACGAAGCATTCAAGATCAGCCCTGGATCTTCAACGTATTCGCCCTAAAGACAAGTACCCTATCAGGCAAGGAACTAGCAGCATTCCTGGCAGACGAAATCCTCAAGGTGTTTGGTGGCCACCCGACGGTTGAACCAACTTATCCCTCGCTTGACAATGGCAACTGCCTCAACGTCCAGTACCAGGACGACTATAGTGACCCAGAAGAAGACGAAATTCACGGCATCCACCGTTGGGTGATCGAGTACAAGATAACCTCAGACATCCCCGTTATGGTCGGAGCATAGCATGTCAAACAGAAGCCTATCGAGCCCGAAAATCATCGCTCAGATCTCTGCCCAGATCCAGAACACACTGGATGATGGGACGGTCATCGCTGCTTCGTTCCTCGCCAACGTGAGTGGTATGCTGGAGAGTGGGGTCGGAGCGAGCTTAGTGAATCGTGGTTGGCAGTGGAAGCATGCAACCGCCAACCCAAAGACGATCCTCAGTGGGGCCAACGTCGTCATCGATGTATATGACTTCGCCGGACTCGATCAAGGGGCAGGCGCCGGTAATGATGCTGTTGGACAGGCCCTGACTCTTGAGAGCATTGTCGCGGTGATGGTCAAGAATGAGAATGCGGTCGGTGATGCCGGATCGCTCGAGATCGAACCCGATGCCACCAATGGGTGGACGCCTATCGGAATTCATACCGTTGCGACTGGCGGGGCCGTACGTGGCGGTGGGTTGATCCTGAAGTACCAGCCGGACGCCACTGGGTTCAACGTCTCGGACGGCTCGAAGAACAGGATCAAGCTAACAGCCAACGGCGGGGATGTTGACTATAGCGTTTGGATCCTTGGTAGAAGTGACGATGAGACGAGCAGCTCCAGCTCGTCTAGCAGCGGGATGAGCAGCTCCAGCTCCTCACCGAGTTCGAGCAGCAAGTCGAGTTCGAGTAGCTATAGCCATTCGACAAGTTCAAGCAGTTCGAGTTCGATCTCGACGTCCGGAAGTTCAAGCAGTTCACAAAGCTCAAGTAGTTCGAGCTCGAGCAGTTCGAGTTCGTCTTCGAGCCAGAGTTCGAGTAGCCTGAATTAGCAATGAGGGAGGTTGATAGATGTCCAGCCTGAACACACTTACTGGGCGTAACGGGAAATTCGTGGTTGGAACCACCCTCGTTGCCCGGACGAAGAAATGGGATGTAAATCCCAAACTAGCGGGTGGTTCGACGTGGGGTGATTCCGACAGTGCCGGGTATACCAACCGAGCGCCCGGCCGGAAGGATTGCACGTTCAAAGTTGAGGGTGTTTATGACACCACCCATGAACAGTTCGATATCTTCCAGCCGGAAGATATCGCGCTTGCTGTACTCTGGATGAATGCAACAGCCCTCTACTGGGACTTCCCGCGAGCCCTCTGCGAAGATTTCAGCCTGGCGGTTGACATCGACACGGAAGACGTGGTCGGATGGTCAGCCGGTTGGGGTGCCGATGGGATCTTCTACCGACCTGGGCAGTCTGGGGCTACGGTCCGAACTTTGCCGACGCTGTGATACCATGACTCCTATTGAACACAAAGCTGCTGAGATTCAACATGGACACGCAGCAAGCAGAGTACCATATGACTGGTCCAGGCGGGAAGGCGGAAAGAAAGACCTCCCGCGAAGTTCGTGATATGGTGTATGCTGCAGCAGGTATCGCCAGATGACTCCCTTTGAAATCACAAGAATCGAGGTACATGATTTGGATTCCTGCCCGTGCTTAGAATGCGGGCAGGAACGGGCACGACGAACTTCCGCACATCCCGCCGAATCTTCTCTTCGCATAATCCCCCTCGAGGCGGCAACAGCGCTTCGACTTATCATACGACGTCCTGCTGGTTCGCTTGCCCGTGAACTTATGTTGGCCGAGAAGGCTGACTAGACAATTCGAGACGTCATCCTCTGACCCAGGGGATTCTATCTATTTCCACAGGAGACCTTCAATGTCTGACAAAGAAGCCAGAGTGCTTGGTGCTGGGGACACGCTGACCGTCAAAGAGAAAGAGTTCCGTATCCTCCCGATTGGAATGCAGCAGCTGACTGAGGTTCAGCGTCACGCTGTTGCCTATTACAAACGAGAGTATCTACGGACATTCGCCGAGAACCTCGACTTGTTTCCGGCTGAGAAGGCCGATGGTCTGCTAGAGCAAAAGCTGGAAGAGGTCGCTCGATGGGATGTCGGGGACTTGCCAGTCAAGATGTCATACGACGTTTCCTCCACCCCGATCGATACTCTGAGTGCAGAGCTGACTGCGATCTATGGTGAGCTGCCGGCCGGTGAGTTTACTCGCAGAGCTCTTCTCGCGACTGCTCTCGATTCTGGAAAGATCACTCCTGATACGGTCGAGGCGGTTTCCGGCATTCGTCCCGGCCGTGCAAGAGTCCCCTACGATACATGGTGGATCACAGCCGTCTATGATGGTATGATCACATTCGTTTGGGCGTCGATGAAGATCAGCCATCCAGAGCTGACGAAGAAAGATATCAGTAACTGGTCGTTGGCAAAGATCATCGAGGCGGCGAGGATGGTCGAACGATTGACTGCGCCGGCCTTGGGAAATATGTAGGGCTCACCGCCCTCGAGAATGCCGAGGCCAGGGACGATGAGACCGACCTCGGTGGCGGTGGGTTGTCCTTTGGGATCACTACTTATCATTTGAGACTGCTGACTGATAATCCATATGAAGGCGGTGGAGGCTACTCATACGAAGAGGTCGGTAGGATGAGTCCTGATCAGATTTATCACCGGCTCTGCGACATCAAAGTTCTTAAAGCTAAAGGCGGTAGACGAATAGCCAAGGCGGACCCTCTGTCCGTCACCGTGGACGAGAACGGGATGGTCAAGGGCAGAGATGCAGATGGGAATCCGATAGAGGCGAGGATCGGTGGAAAGTCCTTGGCCAGGAGATTGATGGAAGAGGAGAAGGCCAAGCAGCAGGCACCGAAGGAACGCAGAAGAAGACACAGAGGTTGAGAATGGGTATTGAGCTCGCCAGAGCATTTGTAACGGTCTCAGCCGACGCCTCCCAGGCGAAGTCGACGCTGGACAATTTCCAGTCTAGCACGACCAAGTCGCTGATGAATTCCAGTAACACCGTCGACCAGATTTTGGCTGTGATGTCAGACGGAATTGACAGGCAGCGGGCTGTTCTTGGTGTATCTGCTGAACAGCTCGCCCGTCATGCCTTGGAATCTCAGGGGGCATCTAAGTCTCAGATGGCCCTCTATGATTCAATGGTTGCCTCTGGTGGGGAGATCAATAAGCAGTCCGCTGCCATTGAAAGGGGGCAGGCCCTAACCCGGCAAGTCGCGGAATCAACGAAGGGGTACACCGGCCATGTCGCTGATCTGGACGATTTATTGAAACGGCACACGATCACGCAGGACACGTACAACGCCGCCCTCAGCCAGCTCAAGAATCAAAACTTCCAGCAGCTCGCCAGTCAGATATCGCAAGTGACTGGCTCTGTCGCTGTTATGGGTGGTGTGATGACGATGGCATTCGGTGGGGCCGCCAGCGCAGCCATTATGGCAGCTGGCAAGTTCGAGCAGACTACTATCGCATTCTCTACGATGCTTGGATCGGCCGAGAAGGCTGGTGACCTTCTCGAGAAGCTGACCAAGTTCGCCGCCGCAACCCCATTCGAGATGCCTGAAATTGAACAGGTATCCCGCGGTCTGGTGATGTTTGGCGAGGATAGCAAGACCCTCATGCAGACCCTCACCATGCTAGGCAATGCCGCTTCTGGCACGTCTAGCTCATTCGGAATGATCGGGCTGGTTTATAATCAGATTCGGGGTGTCGGTCACCTATTGACCCAAGACTTCCGCCAGTTGAGTACACGCGGTGTTATCTCCCTCCGCGACATCGCTGCTCACTATAAGATTACAGATGCCGCAGCTCAGGATATGATCTCGAAGGGTAAGATATCGTTCAACGACTTCCGAGAAATCATGCTCGAGCTGACCGGCGGGTCCGGACGTTTCTCCAATATGATGGAGAAGCAGAGCAAGTCTATGCTCGGTATGCTTTCCACCTTCAACGACGCATGGCGGATTACTCTACGTCAGATCGGCGAGGAGATCACCCCAATCGGTAAGGTAGTCATGGGGGCGGGGATTTCAACACTCGAAATGTTTAGTAGCATGGATAAAGGATCCAAGCTGTTCCTCGCTGGATCATTGGGTCTAGGGGCTGTAGTTGGTGGGTTGGTGACTTCGATCACTGGGATGGTGTTCGTTGGGGTAAAGTTGGTAAGCGCCTATACCAGCATGTCGTCTATTTTGACGACTATGGCGGCGACGTCTAGAGCGGCTGCCGCCGCTCAATGGTCACTGAACGCCGCGATGACGGCAGGGAAGGTTGCGTTTGGCCTCACTGGAATCGCGATCGCCGGGCTAGTCGGATACAATTTAGGAAATTGGTTGGAGGGACAATCAGAAGCCGGCAAGAAGATGGCTGAGATGTATGAGAAATTAGGTAAGGACATAGCAGATATCTCAGTCGCCCCAAGCTTCAAGGGCCAGTCAACGGCTGGTCTAGAAAAATACCTCAAGAACGTAGAGACTTTGATTGCTGAGTCCACCGCTCGGGTGGCTGCCCAAGAGAAAGATCCGAATGCAAAGGGCGCTGAGTCTCTGAAGCTGGAGAAGAAACTGCTACTGAACCTTACCGATCTGAAGAAGAAAGCTCAGGACGAACTCAGTCAACATAGTGATGCAAAGGTCAACGATAAGGAAGTACGGGATAAGAAGATCAAGTCTGCTAGGGAGGAATACGATGCCCTTCTTAAAGAGGCGAAAGACCTCGATGAGAAGATGAAGGGGAATACGAAGTTAGCTACCCCTCTGGCATTTGATCCAGACGATCAAGGTAAGACGAGGAGGGCCCGTATCCAGGCCCGCAAAGAGCTGGAAGAAGACGCAGCAAAGAAAGTCGAACTCGATGCCAAGCTGCGCATGGCCGGGGAGCGTCAGCGTTCACTCGTCCAGGCCAAAAAGACTGCAGAGGATCCAGCCGACGAGAAGAAAACGGCAAAGGCGAAGGAAGAGACGGAGAAGCTGAAGGAGAAAGCCGACACATGGAAGATGAATGCGGATCAGGCCGCCGCATATAAGATGAAGGTTGAGAAGGTCTCGGCTGCAGAGATACTCCTGAACCAAGTTGAGCGGGGCCGCGAGCGTGCCCTGAAAGTAGACGACATCGTTGAGAAGTACGAGAAGGAAGCTAGGGCGGTCGGAAAAACCAAGGATGAGCTGGAGCTATTGAAGATTTCAGAGGATAAGTCTCTGGGGCTGAATAACAATCTAGAAGACATGGGGGATCAACTCGAACGTATCCGCCAGAAGCTCAGTGATTTACGTGTAGCAGAGGCCATCCAAGCAATGCAGACTCCTGCCCAGAAGCTCCAAGCAACGTATGCCGGTATAGCACGGGATTCTGGTGTCGGTACGGAAGCGACGGCAACACGATTCGCTGCTTTGCGTCAGTCGACCATCGACGCCCTGAACCCATTGAAAGCGTTAGGGGACAAGATCGAAGAGCTGAAGATTCACTTTGTGAATGGACTGTCTGTCGATGACGCCAGACGAGCTATGGCTGGGCTAGTAGATGGGTTTGGAGACGCGATCGATCCTGCCGATGCCCTCGCTAAGCAGTTTGATAATCTGGCGAGACAATTCGGTGCTGGGTCGATGGAATATGGGGTGTTTGCAGAGCGTCTAGGCAAGGGAGTGCGAGATTCCCTCGACCCCCATAGACAGCTGAATGCTGAAGTCGCCCGGCTGACAGCCATGATGAAGGGTGGGGCATTTAGTGGGAATGAAGCAGAGAATGTTCGAATCTATGACGCCGCTATTCTCAACCTCGGTAAGTCCGCTAGGGAGTCAGTTAACCCATTCCTCGCCCTTCAAACTAGGGTAGCGGAGTTCAAGAATCAGCTAGATCAGGGCGTGCTAGGTGAAGGGGCAGCGGGGCTGGAAGTATTCAAGAAATTGGTCGCCAGCCTCGGTGACTCTGTGAGGGCATCGGTTGACCCATTGTTTGCTTTAGATAAGCAGATTGAGCAGCTGGATGCCCAACTCAAAGCCGGTGCGTTTGGAGAAGGTGCCACTGGCCTCGATCTCTATAACAAGGCTGTGGCGAACCTCGGTAAGTCAGTCCGCGACTCGGTCAACCCCGTCGCTGCTCTGGCGTCGAAGATGGAGGAGCTGGACGCACTACGAAAGAGAAACGCAATCAGTGAATGGGAGTATGGTCAGGCCGTTCGGGCTGCGAAGGTGGCGGCTGGATTCGAGTTGGGTGCTGGCAAGTATGGGATGGCTGATCTGGGTAAACGATTCCAGGATATTATGCTTAAGCCTACCCCGCCCGGCGGATTCGGTGAGGCTGGGAAGCCAAAAGATAGACAGAATGACATGGTCGATTTGATGGGGCGTCAGATCGTCAAACAGGACGAAATGATCAAGGCCGTCAAAGAAGGTCAGGTTCAGAAGGGGATGCTAAACTAATGGTCTCAAAATATGAAGATCCAACAACCTGGCGACTGAAGACCGGTGGGACAGGCGTCCCATACCGTATTGTGTCGATGAGCGGTGTGATCGAGGCTGCTGATTCCTCCGCAAGCATAACAATGCTCGTCCCGTCTGATAAGCTGATGCAGTTCGCAGAGGAGATGTTCCCAGAATCCTACATGCTTGGAACATTCCCGATTCAACCATCTCCGGGAAGAATCTATGGGACGCCGTTATTTGCTGGACGGATCGCATGGAAGGGGCATGTCGATGGTAAGCCGGTCGATCCATTCGGTGTTGACCCAACGGCACCAGATGAGACGTATCAACCGATCTGTGAATGTACCGTCGATTTCACAACGAAGCAGGATCAAGAAGAAAGCGATCCGAATGATCCTTTCACATTCCTCACTGTGAGTTGTTCTGGGGCCGGTGAGTTCATTCACACCACGGCTCCAAAGGCGAAGTGGACTGATTCGGACATCCTCGGTGCTGCTCTTGAGCCGAACAAGCTGCAAACGACCCCTGTTAGTTTTATCGTCCCCGAAGTTGACTGGGATGTTTCATGGCCACAAGTGCCAAATGTTTTTTACAGGAATACACTAGTCGCTAGGTTGAGGGCTGCACTTGGAAAGGTAAATTCCAAAGTCATCCCTCTGTTCTTTAATGCTCCGCCGGAGACGATTCTGTTTGTTGGTTACTCCCTGCGAACAAGCTATACAT
>Ga0208248_1000018_pt1 | contig 89557 bp, 95 predicted proteins | sample CryBogmetaGMA5M_FD_184545 | JGI IMG/M metagenome (GOLD analysis project Ga0208248, IMG submission 184545) | Freshwater microbial communities from Crystal Bog, Wisconsin, USA - MA5M (SPAdes) | ecosystem: Environmental > Aquatic > Freshwater > Lake | place: Crystal Bog, Wisconsin, USA | collected...
GTCATCGTCAGACGCCTTATAAAACAAAAAGCCCCAGGTGAAAACTTGGGGCTTTTTGTTTTAGTACCCTTAGATAATCTGACCTACTTGAACTTCATGCAAACTCGCAGTAGCTCGTTTTGGCGACTTTCCTAAATGATTTAAAAGGTTGGAGCCAAAGCAGAGCCTGCCCCGTACTTGATACGGGGTCATTCCCTTCGTTACACTGATGGAGCTACTAGCCATTCGACTAAGCCCGCAAGCGGGCAAGTCGCTGGTTATCGGGACAGGCTTATTTGCTTTGTGCAATACAATTCACTGTCTGACAGGCTGTAAAACAAAGAACCCAGCTCGCGGCTGGGTTCTGTTCTTTAATGTTTTCCGGTACTGCCGAAGCCGCCTGTGCCACGTTCACTCAAGGGAAAGTCTTCAACGATGTTAAATTGTGCCTGCATCACAGGTACGATCACCAGTTGTGCCATGCGTTCCATCGGCATCAGGGTAAAGGGCATCTGGCTACGGTTCCAGAGTGATACGAAAACCTGTCCCTGATAGTCTGAGTCGATCAGCCCCACCAGATTGCCCAGTACAATGCCGTGCTTATGTCCCAGGCCTGAGCGCGGCAATATCATCGCCGCGTAACCGGGATTAGCCAGATGGATTGCGATGCCGGCGGGGATAAGTTCACACTGTTTGGGTTGTATCACCAGCGCGTGATCGATACAAGCGCGCAAGTCGATCCCGGCGGAGCCTGAGGTCGCATAGGCGGGCATGTTGTCATGCAACCTGTGATCTAAAATCTTAACGTCTACTTTCGGTTGTTTCATTAAACAGTTCCTTTATAACGTTGGGCGATCTGCTGGATGAGTTGACGAGCCAATGTGAGCTTGTCGGCACGCGGTAGCGGATGCTCGCCATCTTTATCAAATAAAATCAATTCATTATCGTCACTGCCTATGGCATTCTGGGCTATGTTACCAACGAGCAGTGGTAAGCGCTTTTCTCGACGCTTTTTCTCCGCGTATTCCGCCAGGTTTTCACTCTCGGCGGCAAAGCCCACACAAAATGGCGGGTTAGGCAGGCTGGCGACTTGAGCCAGGATATCCGGATTGGGAATGAGTTCTAGCGTGAGCTGCGCGCTGCTTTTTTTGATTTTTTGAACGCTTTGCTGGGCGACACGATAGTCCGCCACTGCGGCTACGCTGATGAAAATATCGCAATCGGAAACGGCCTGCATCACCGCGCTATACATTTGTGCCGCGCTTTGCACGTCGATACGGCATGTTGCTAGCGGAGTAATAAGGGCGGTCGGGCCTGAGATCAGGGTGACTTCGGCACCGGCTTCGCTGGCAGCCTGTGCAATGGCATAGCCCATCTTGCCGGAGCTGCGATTGGTGATGCCGCGCACCGCATCTATCGCCTCATAAGTCGGCCCGGCGGTAATCAGGATTTTTTTCCCGGATAACAGTTTGGGTTGAAATGAGGCTATGACGTGCTGCGCCAGTCGTTCCGGTTCGAGCATGCGTCCCAGACCTTCTTCTCCGCATGCCTGGATGCCGCTGTCCGGCCCCAGCACTTGCACGCCATCCTTGATCAGTTGTGCGATATTGCGCTGTGTCGCCGGGTTTTGCCACATCTCGCGGTTCATCGCAGGAGCAATCAGCAACGGGCAGTTGCGCGCCAGACACAGGGTGGAGAGCAAATCATCCGCCATGCCATGTGCCAGTTTGGCAATATAGTCGGCGCTCGCCGGGGCAATCACGATCGCGTCGGCCTCACGGCTCAGGTTGATATGCGCCATGCTGTTGGGTGCACGTGCATCCCACTGGTCGATGAACACCGGCTTACCGGATAGACCCTGCATGGTAGTAGGCGTAATGAAGTGGCAGGCCGCTTCCGTCATGGCGACTTGGACGCTGCAACCCTGTTTCATTAATAGACGCAGCAATTCGGCAGACTTGTAAGCCGCAATGCCCCCGGTCAGACCTAAAACGAGATGTGGTTTCTTCATATGCCTATCTTACAAGAAAATGCCTGATAGCGACTACTGGCGCGTGTTACGTTGAGTCGGTTGAAGTGAGATTTTCCCCTGTTGCAAACAGCTCTGGTAGCGACTGTAAACGCGATGGGCAAACCATTCCGTGGTGAGTTTGCGTTTGATCTTCGGGCTCTTTAGGTCGATTTGTGGCAACACGACACGGGGTTGCGCACCTGATTGATCGGCTAGCGCAAATAGACGGTTATACAGTTGCGTGCTGATAAAACTGGATAGTTTTTCTAGTCTCAAATCACGCTGAATCTCGGCTTCGCTCATTTTGAGTTTTACGGCGATGGACAGCAAAGCATTCAAGGTGGAACTGGCTTCCGGGGAGATCGCACCATTCTTGTAACGCAAAAGATCCCCGTCGCTGGCCAGCGATTTGCCACTGATGCGCGACAATGCTAATTGGAACGCGGCGTTGCGGCAAGTGTAACGGCCTGCGTTAAAGTCTGCAAACACATACAGCATGTCGTTGTAAGGGATGGGATAGTCGAGCAGGATAGCGCTGCCGAAATAAAGGCCGCCGCGACGGCTGAAAACCTCGTTGCGCAGATTGCCGTGGATGGGGTAGGGGTAAGGGCGGGCTCTTACGTGACTCTCTGCAAAATCGACACTCACCTGCATCGGTCCACCTGTATGTACGGGATTGTAGTTCGGGAACAAGTCTTTGCCAGCCGGAACCATGTCAACGATCTCTTCGATCAGATCGCTCAGTTCCTTTTCTGTCTTGAGCACGTCGATGCGTTGATTAAAACTGCGACCGTTGCGGGATTTACTCTCCAGCATCCAGTCGACGACCTTCTGCGGGATGGAATATTTGTCACGTCGCTGTTCGATCTCGCGCCGCACGATGGCCGGTAAGCCGGGCACGACCGGATCGGCCTGAAAGGTAGACTCCTGGCCAATGATGGCAATGGCGGCGCAAAAATGTTCGCCATCCTGCGGTAATTGCAATGACTTGAAGGCTGATTGCAGATCATCCGCCCAGCCGTTTTTGTCTGCAAGTTGTGCGGGCAGCAGTTTGACTACCAGCGTACGGGATTTCTGATCGTTCAAAGTGGCGGCAGCCGGTGTAATGGCTTGCGGCGTGGCGGCAGGTTTGGATGTTACAGGTGATGACGAATGAGGGGCCGGCTTCACCGATGCGGGTAATATTTTGCTTGGCGTATCGGATACGGGAGGCGCTTCGTCTTGTTTGGGCGCAGTGGCACAGCCGGTGGTCAATGCGAGCAGTAACAGCAGAATGAGGAGTTTGAAATTTGTCACGTCGTCGCATTTTGGTAAGAGGTTTGGAGTAGCATAGGTGAGCCGTGATTAATCCGCAAGGCGATAATCTTTTGAATTATAAAATTACAAATAATCAATGGATTGTGATTTTGTAAAGTGAAAATGAGGTGGCGCATGAGTATCGTAGATTGGCCTGAAGGGGAGCGTCCGCGTGAAAAGTTATTGGCACGAGGTGCTACGGCTTTATCCGACGCGGAGCTGCTGGCAATCTTTCTGCGCACCGGGGTGGCGGGCATGAGTGCAGTGGATCTGGCGCGCGATCTGCTGGTCAAATATGGCAGCTTGACCGGCTTGTTTGCCGCAGATCAGGCTGGTTTTTGTGCGGTCAAGGGGGTGGGGGTGGCCAAGTACGCGCAGTTGCAGGCCGTGCTGGAAATGTCGCGACGCGCGATACAGGAAGAATTACAGCGTGGAGATGTGCTCAGTTCGCCACGCGCCGTGCGTGACTATCTGAAGTTGCTGCTGGCAGGACGGGGGCAGGAAGTGTTTATGGTGTTGTTTCTGGATACGCAACATCGCGTGATTGCGTTCGAAGAGCTATTTCAGGGCACATTAAGTCAGACCAGTGTCTATCCGCGTGAAGTCGTCAAACGCGCCCTGGCGCATAACGCAGCGGCGGTGATACTGGCGCATAATCATCCATCGGGTGTGACCGAGCCAAGTCAAGCCGACCAGTTACTCACCAGCGCGTTAAAACAGGCGCTGGCTCTGGTCGATGTCACCGTGCTCGATCACTTTGTGGTTGCCGCCGGACAAACGCTGTCCTTTGCGGAACGAGGATTGCTGTGATGTGAAAGTTGCGGAGCAGTTCGCTTGCATCCTCGCCCGCTTGCGGGAGAGGATTGTAGAGAGGGAAACGAGCATGGCTACGTAGCCATGCTCGTTAAATGCGTTTCGCCAGCTCTGCCGCTTTGCCGATGTAGGTTGCTGGTGACAATTGCAGCAGGCGCTGCTTTTCATCTTCAGGAATCGCCAGCGTCTGGATAAAGGCGGCGAGCGAGACACGGTTGATGCCACTCTGACCGCGCGTCAATTCCTTCAACTTGTCGTAGGCATTTTCAATGTTATAGCGGCGCATCACAGTCTGGATAGGTTCTGCCATTACTTCCCAACTCGCGTCGAGATCCGCTGTGACGCGTGGTGCATTCACTTCCAGCTTGTTCAAACCCTTCAAGCAGGATTCATAGGCCAGCAGGGTGTAACCCAGTGCGACACCCATGTTGCGCAATACGGTGGAGTCGGTCAGGTCGCGCTGCCAGCGTGAGACCGGCAATTTTTCGGACAAATGGCGCAGCATCGCGTTGGCCATCCCCAGATTGCCTTCGGAATTCTCGAAGTCGATCGGATTGACCTTGTGCGGCATGGTGGAAGAACCGACTTCGCCCTTGATGACCTTCTGCTTGAAATAGCCCATCGAGATATAACCCCAGATGTCGCGATTCAAATCGATCAAGATGGTGTTCACGCGTGCGAAGGCGTCGAACAATTCTGCCATGTAATCATGGGGTTCGATCTGGATGGTGTACGGGTTGAAGGTAATGCCGCGCGCGGTAACGAAATTATTCGCGAAGGTTTCCCAGTCTACATTCGGGTAAGCAGACAAATGCGCGTTGTAATTGCCGACCGCACCGTTGATCTTGCCTAAAATCTCAACAGATTCAATACGCTGTGTTGCGCGCTGCAAACGATGCACCACGTTGGCCATTTCTTTGCCCAGCGTGCTCGGTGTAGCGGTCTGACCGTGTGTGCGGCACAGCATAGGCAGGTCGGCCAGCTGGTGTGCCAGCTCGGTCAGTCTGTTCACGATCAGTTTCAGTGCGGGCAGCATCGCCGCATCGCGACCATTTTTCAGCATCAGCGCGTGAGACAGGTTGTTGATGTCTTCCGAGGTGCAGGCGAAGTGGATGAACTCCAGCACGCCGGCCGTTTCAGGATTGCCTGACAGCTGATCGCGCAACCAGTATTCGATCGCCTTAACGTCGTGGTTGGTGGTCCTTTCGATGTTCTTGATCGCCTGAGCGTCGGATTCGGAGAAGTTGGCGTTCAGCGCATCCAGTTTGGCGATGGTGTCAGCCGAGAACGGGCCAACTTCAGGGATGTCGGACTGCGCCGCCAGGGCTTTGAGCCATTCGATTTCGATCAGTACGCGGAAGCGGATCAGGCCGAATTCGCTGAAATAGCCGCGCAAGGCGTCAACTTTTCCGTGGTAACGTCCGTCCAGCGGGGAGAGTGCGGTGAGTTTGGTCAGTGTGGTCATGGCAGTGCCCGGCATCATAAAACGCGTATTTTACGCGAATCAGCCCCGCCTTTGGTGGTGAAGCGGCATGCTTTTAATCAGTAAGGTGATGGTGCTGCTATATCCATTTTTAAACCACAGTCTTAATGAATCGGGTTGAGATAATTTGCCAGGCCGCAGCAGGCGAGCAACACGCGTTCAACATTGCTCATTTCGGTCAAGGTTAATGTGGTTAAAGGTCCATCACCAAAGCGATTGCGATCCAGCGCGCGCAACTGTTCCGGCATAACGTAACAGGTTTTTTGCAAACGATCGCGAGGCAAAATTTCTACACGCAAGGCTGCCAGCTCTTTGAAAAACAGGCTGGTTAATGGTACGCACAGGATTGGGCTCATGCCCGTTGCCAGCAAAGCGTCGTCCAATAAAATGAGGACGGGGCGCACCTTTCCAGCCTCTGCGCCGACATTCGGATTGAGTCTGGCGACCCAGATTTCCCCGCGCCGCATTATTTCCACCACGTTTCATGCATGACGTGAGCGTCTTTGGCAAGATCCAGGGCTTCACTATCGGCAATCGCAAATTCGGCGGAAATCGTCATGCTCTCGGTACGCGCATCGGAGTTGCTTGCCAGAAATTTAGCCGATTCAACCATTCCTGCCATTAATTTTTCACGCTCCCTATCGCGTAAAAAACGCTCAAGCGCCGTACGAACCAGTTCCGAGCGGCTGCTATCGTCCAATTTGGCGAACATCGTCAAACGAGCATCCAATTGTTCGGGTAAGCGCAGTGTTAAAGTTCCCATGCTAATCACCTCTTGCTGCTATTTTGAGGTTTGTATTGTATTACGTTTTTGCTTGCATATTGTAGGGATGATTGGTATTTCTTCGCCGCTGACAGTACCATTTCATCCAGCAGTGTTGCAGGCGCGATGTCCTGCTCATGGAGCCAAGTGACCGTTTGCAATGAGGGACTGATGAGGGGGGGGGGAAATGGTGTGAACAGATTAGTTGTTTGATGTAATTATTTTTTAATTTCTCCTTCTGCCGGATAAGCCTTGCTAAAAGCTTGAATCACTTCGCGCACCACCTTGCGTTGCTGGGGGGGAAGACTGAGAAACGCCTCAAACACTTCGCGCTCCTGAAAGCCGATACCGTCGTCCCAGCGGGCGCGTTGCTCCTTCACGGTTTTGTTTATTTCAAGACCATAGGTCAACTCTTCAGGAGTTACACGCAACATCGCCGCTAGGGCGATGATCTTGTCATACGGTGGAATAGATTCTCCAATCAGCCATTTGCGCACGCCATGCAATGTGATCGACTTACCGAAGTAATGTTGATTGAAATTGCGCTCCAACACGGCTGGCTCAGGCTTGAGGCCTGCCTTCACCATTGCTTCCCGCAATCTACTGGCAAATTGTTGCTTTACGTTTTCCATGCCGACACGTTACTGATTTTATCAAGCGGTCACGTAATACAGAAAATAGTCACGTTATTTGTTAGACTAATAGTTACGCAAATTACGTAACTAATCACGATGTCAAAAAACCTGCTGGAACAACTCCCCGAAATCGTCGCCAATGGTCGCAAGACGTCTGCTCAAATTGGCAAAGCCCCTATCATTTTTTCATTTTTTTCTGGCGCAGGTTTTCTGGATCTCGGATTTGAAGACGCAGGTTACGTAATTGGGTATGTCAATGAAGTTCATAAGCCGTTTCTTGATGCGTACAAGTATTCTCGGCAGAAAATGGGCGTGATGCCGCCGATTCATGGTTATTTTGAAGGTGATATTGAATGTTGTTTTTCAGGTGATGAAGCCAAGCGTCTAACCGAATTAGTCAAAATAGCCAAAAAAGATAAACAATTGGTCGGTTTTATTGGAGGGCCTCCGTGCCCGGATTTCTCTGTTGGCGGGAAAAATCGCGGCCAGCATGGTGAAAACGGCAAGTTATCGAAAATCTACATTGATCTAATTTGTAAGCAAAAACCAGATTTTTTTGTGTTTGAAAATGTAAAAGGACTGTATCGCACCATACGGCACAGGCAGTTTTTCGATGGGTTGAAACGCCAGCTTGATGAGGCCGGTTATGCTTGTACTGAGCGGTTAATAAATTCGATTGAATATGGCGCTCCGCAAGATCGCGAGCGCATCATTCTTTTCGGTGTACGTCAGCCTCAAGCGAAAAAGAATCTGCCAAAATTCAATTGGCTTTCACACACGCTGCATCCAGAAGGAAAAGCGTTGAGTTATCCGTGGCCGGAGGCACAGCCAATCTTAATCACACGTCCTCAACCCGATAATATTCCGGTGGAATTGACTATTCAGCATTGGTTTGACAAGAACGATGTTGAGCATCATCCAAACGCGCATCATCAATTCAAGCCTAGGGCCGGCCTGGCAAAATTTCAAACCCTCAATGAGGGCGATGACAGCAAAAAATCATACAAGCGTTTGCACCGATGGCGTTACTCACCGACGGCAGCATATGGAAATAATGAAGTGCATATCCATCCCTATCTGCCACGCCGAATTTCTGTAGCCGAAGCCTTGGCAATTCAATCCTTGCCAAAAGAATTTGAACTACCACCCACCATGACGCTGAGCAATATGTTCAAAACGGTAGGCAATGGAGTGCCATTTCTGGCTGCTCGTGGTCTGGCGCTTACCATTCTTGAATTTCTGACAGGGACTGATAAATGAAACTGACTGCGAGCAATATCGTCAAGGCGATAATGAGCCTTCCAAAAGAGCAGTGGTTTGAATATATAAATGCCAAAACCAGATCGCAGGTTAGAGTTAAATCCGCTGCAGGCCCAGAAGGCCCAATCTACGTTGAAAGAAAAAACCCCACTAAAAAGGGTGGTGCCGTATCAAAGGCAACACTATCTTCACCCATGATTTGGAGAATCGCCAATGCGTATGCTCCAAATGTACCTATAAATTTTGATCGAGTTTTAGCTGGCAGCTACAACACCAGATCATTGCTTGAAGCCCTACTGGCCCATACCCCTGAGTTCTATTGGTGTGTGCCAGGGCGTATTGAGTTACTTAATAATTCTTCAGAAATAAAACGAGGACATAAACACATCGTGTGGATGCCCGAATCGCCGCACGAAAATGGTGTTCTCACCGAAAGTAAATTTGGAAGCGAACAGGCTATTTCGGAAATACCTACGCAGGCTATTATTTACGATTCATTGGCGATAACGAATACATCGTTGCCAGCCGAGATGGACATCGACGTTAAACGAAGGCATTTGCAAATTCAGATAGCACTTCTTGAAATTGGGAATCAGCTTGGATTTAGGACTTGGATTGCACATAACGACAAAGGCTTCATGTATGGCAAAAAGAGAGTGGGTGAGTTAGATGGTGTAATTGCCAAACTATCGGATGAGCGAGTGCTGGCATCTTATGAGGAGGCTAAAGTAGCAGCCAATCTTATTGATTGTATTTGGTTTAAGAATGGAAGGCTGATGCCGGCCGTAATGGAAGTTGAGCAAAGCACTGGTGTCACATCGGGACTTACGCGTATGAAAAAATTCCAGGACTTAGGCCCCCGTCTTGCAGATATTCGCTGGGTAATTGTTGCTGCGGATGAAGATCGTGCGGAAGTAATTCGAAAAGCAAACACTTTGCAATTTCAATCGCTGAATACAAAATATTTTTCATATTCGGCAGTTGAGGAGTTGTATAGCCTTTGCAAAAGGCGAAATCTCACAAATAAAGCAGTGAATGAAGAATTGTTGGATTGCTTTATGGAGCCGTGCCTGAGCGGGTTGCCGATTCATTAGGTCAAAATAGGAGGGTTATTACCTTACTTTTTGTTTCGGCCCCTTGCCTTGCGATTGCGTCGTTCATCTGCTCAATCGTAACGGGTGAAGCTGGCTTGTTCACCAGTCCTTTAAGTGCTTTTACGGATCGGGTGGCGGCCACCAATTCAAAATGTCCGGGTTCGGTCTGGACGAACTTCATCCTGTCTCCCGTGACAACACCTAATGCGGTCCGCACGATAGCGGGTATGGTGATTTGACCTTTGCTGGTCATGATCGCAGCTGACATAGGTAACTCCTCCCTAGCGTACAGAGCGGTTACTGGGGGTAGCCTAAAAAGTTATTGTCCTGCCTCGATGATTGCGCCACCTAAACACACTTCACCGTCATAGAAGACGACTGATTGTCCGGGGGTCACCGCCCATTGCGGTTGCTCAAAGGAAACTGAACATTGATCGCCCGATAAAGCGGTGATTAGGCATGGCGCATCCGCCTGACGATAACGCGTCTTGGCCGCATAAGGGTGATTCACTTCGGGCGCGCTACCACTGATCCAGTGGGCGTCGAGCGCGGTGAGGGCGGGCGAGAGCAGTGCCGGATGGTCGTGCCCCTGCACCACGATCAAGCGGTTGTTCACCATGTCCTTGGCGGCGACAAACCAGGGTTCGTGCTGGACTGACGCGTCCGGTTTCCCGGCGCCTTGTTCCTTGATGCCGCCTATGCCTAAGCCCTGGCGTTGTCCTAAGGTGTAGAACGACAGCCCCATATGTTTCCCGACCAATTTTCCTTCAGGAGTGCGCATCTCGCCAGGTGTGGTGGGCAGATAGCCGCTCAAAAATTCACGGAACGGGCGTTCGCCGATAAAGCAGATGCCGGTGCTGTCCTTTTTGGCGTGATTGCACAAGCCGTGCTGTTCGGCGATTTTGCGTATGTCGGATTTGAGTATCTTGCCCAGCGGGAACATGGCGCGCGAGAGTTGAGCCTGATTCAAACGGTGCAAAAAGTAGCTTTGATCCTTGCTTTGATCAGTCGCATTGAGTAATTGAAATAATCCATTATTTTCAATAACTTGCGCGTAATGTCCGGTGGCGATGGTGTCCGCGCCCAATTCGATGGCATGATCCAAAAACGCCTTGAACTTGATTTCCGCGTTGCAAAGAATGTCAGGGTTGGGGGTGCGACCCGCCTGATATTCGCGCAGAAATGAACTGAAAACGCGATCCTTGTATTCCTTGGCAAAATTGACCGCTTCGATGGGAATGCCTATGGTGTCGGCGACCGATACGGCATCGAGCAGATCCTGACGCGAGGAGCAGTATTCGCTGTTGTCGTCGTCTTCCCAGTTTTTCATAAACAGGCCGATCACGTCATAGCCTTGTTCCTTGAGCAGCAGGGCGGTGACGGAGGAATCCACGCCGCCGGACATGCCGACGACAACGCGTTTGTTTTTATTCATAGTGCACCAGCAAATCGAGTGGGTAGCGTTTTCCGGCCAGATAATCTTCTACGCAGCGCAAAATAAGCGGGCTGCGATGACGTTCTTGCGTGGCGCGAATTTCGTCGGGGGTTAGCCAGACGGCGCGCAGGATGCCGTCGTCAAGCTGGCGTCCCGGATGGTGATCGAGTAATTTGCCGCAAAAGGCAAAGCGTAAATAGGTCGTATCGGATTCCGGCGCGCGCCAGCGGTAAATGCCGGTTAAAAATTCAGGTTCGAAGTCGTAGGCGGATTCTTCCAGTGCTTCGCGTATGGTGCCTGCAATTAATGATTCGCCAGGTTCCCAGTGTCCTGCGGGTTGATTAAATCGTAAACCCTGAGAGGTCTCTTCTTCGACCAGCAAAAATTTGCCATCCCGTTCGATGACGGCGGCGACGGTGACGTTGGGTTTCCAGATCATTTTTATGGGGGAGGCGTTACAGGTCAGTGAATGGTATCACTTAGGTTGGCACAAAACAAAAAAGGCAGAGTTTCCTCTGCCTTTTATTCTTACACCGTGCCGATATTACTTGGCAGCTGGTGCAGCTTCAGCAGCAGCGGCTGCTTTTTTAGCGTGATGCTTTTTAGCGTGATGCTTTTTAGCAGCTGGAGCAGCAGCAGGAGCAGCGGCAGCAGCAGTTGGAGCTGCAGCAGGAGCAGCGTCAGCAGCAACAGCAGAGAAAGAAACAGCAGCGAATGCAGCAGCGATCAATACAGATAACAGTTTGCTCATTGTAAACTCCAATATTTAGTTGATGAATAATTCGTTAGGCTAGAAGCCGACACTCTGGTGTCGGAGCATACAACGTGCTGTCGTTGAGAATGGTTGACGTCATTTTCAATTTATTTTTAATTTATTTTGAAACGCAATAATTGCGGCAATGTTGTGCGGCAGGATGGACGTGTGTGTAGGAAGACTTTGTATTCGGGCATGAAAAAAGCCACTTAATAAAGTGGCTTTAGTTTAAATCTTGGTGCGGGGGGGGGAATCAAAAACCTATATTTTGCGGGGCATAGAGCGCAGAGCGTGCAAAGTTACTGCATTTGTTACTGCATTTTGATTTTGCGTCTCATCTAAAGCGGTCTATATAAGCAAACGCTGATACCCCTGTATCTGTCGTCGCTTTCGCGCAAAATTGGCTTCCTTACTGCTAAGTGGTGGCAGCTCAATGTTTAAGTTCTTAGCCACCACAGCACAGCAGACAACAAATAACCGCCTGCTAACATAGCCAGACGGTCGTTTACTGCGTTGCGGGTATGGTTAGGCGGTAGAGCTATTGCCAGCCTTGCTAGATTGCGGCCTTGCAAGCTGTGCGCGTGTCTGCTCGTTGGTTGGAGTCATTCGGGCTTGTTAATCGGCGCACTTCGGCTGTTATTTACAATGCACCACATTAAATCGCTGTGCGCGACGATCAGCCCCGAACTGTCGTAACTGCCGCTAGATGATTTTGTTGTGGTGGTTTGCGGTCGCCCGACTTCATACAAGAATGACCGTCAGCACGGTGGAAGTGTTTCATTGTGGCCAACGTGTAGCCGCACACCTGCGCAGCCCGATCAAAAATCACCACACTACGCTGGATGCACACATGCCACCGGAACACCAAGCCGTTGCCGGTTGGAATGGCCCGCGGTTGCTCGATTGGGCGCAGAAGATTGGTAACGCCACTGAATCCGTGGTTCGGGTCATGCTGGGCGCGCGCCGTCATCCACAACAAAGCTATCGCGCCTGCCTCGGCGTACTGGGGCTGGCCAAGGGCTTTGGCAATGATCGTTTAAATGCGGCGTGTGCTCGCGCTCTGAAACTGAACGCGGCGGGCTACCGCAGCATTCATTCAATACTCAAGAAAGGCCTGGACCGGCAACAGCCGACGATAGCCATTCAGGCATCCCTGCCATTGGACCACGCCAATGTGCGTGGCCCGGACTATTACCATTAACCACCACAGGAGAACCACCCATGCTCAATCATCCAACACACGATCAACTTCAGCAATTACGCCTGTTCGGGATGGCTCGCGCCTTCACCGAGCAACAGGCTATTCCCGATATTACGCATCTGGCCTTCGAGGAACGCCTCGGCCTATTGGTTGAACGCGAAATCACTGAGCGTGATTGCTGGGACTGCCGTGGGTTGCACCTTGTTGAACACCTCTTCGAGTGCCCAGCGGTGGAACTGTTGCAGCTTTGGCTTTCCCTGTGAGGGGTCACGACTGATTCAATGAAATGATGAAAGGTTTCATCGTCGTGATCGGCATTCGGCTCTAGTCCGTACTGAGCGAGTAAGCGGATACCTTTGGCCTGAAGTGTCTCATTGTCCAGTGCCTTAGCTTTGCCTGTCCATCGGGCTTCAGCTTCACTGTTCAATGCTTTGATGATGGGGGCGGCCTTGAGTGGGTCTGATGTTCCGGTACTCTGCCTAACGTATGTTCCTTCAGCATCCTGAAAGGCAACGGGCACTTTCCGATAGAAGTAAAAAGTACCGCCACGGAGTATGGAATATTTGATTGACACGGATAGCAGGGAAGTTATTTTATACAAGGTCATTTTAGCACTGGTATCCCAAAGAGTTTACGAAAAGTAACCCATGAGAGACCTGTAAAATGCTGTATGTACTTGATTGAAAAGAATAATGCTTCAGTCAAGTGGTGCCGGGGGGGGGAATCGAACCCCCACGCCCTTTCAGGCACCGGATTTTGAGTCCGGCACGTCTACCAGTTCCATCACCCCGGCAAGAGAGGTGCGCATTATCCATGAAACAGTTGGCCGAATCAACTACAATCGCGCCTTTCTGCAAAAGTCCTGTTTTTTTATGCGTACCGATGAGTTTGATTTTGTGTTACCCGAAGCGCTTATTGCGCAGCATCCGCCCGAGCAACGCGGTGGTAGTCGTATGTTACATGTGCATGACGGCGTTTTGGAAGATAGTCTGTTTAGTCTATTGTTACAGAAGGTTAACGCTGGCGATGTGATGGTGTTGAACGACACGCGTGTGATTCGTGCACGGCTGTTCGGTATCAAACGAAGCGGTGGTAAGATTGAAGTGATGGTGGAACGTGTGTTGAACGAGCATGAGGTGTTAGCTCAGGTGCGTGCCAGCAAATCGCCGGTGACCGGGAGTTATCTGTTGTTAGCGACTGAACTAAGTGTCGAGGTGCTCGGACGCGTAGGGGAGTTTTACCATTTACGCTTTTGTTCTGATGAGGCTGTGCTCGAATTGCTGGAGCGCTACGGTCGTCTGCCGCTGCCACCTTATATTACGCATGCGGCGGAAGAGGAAGATGAATCGCGTTATCAGACGGTGTTCGCGCGTGAGGCCGGAGCGGTCGCGGCGCCCACAGCGGGTCTGCACTTCGATGATGCCATGCTGGAATCCTTGCGCGACAAGGGGGTGAAGATCGTTTACGTGACTTTGCATGTCGGCGCGGGCACGTTTCAACCAGTGCGCGCGGAGTTGGTCAGCGAACATGTGATGCACAGCGAATGTTATGAGATTCCACAGGTAACGGTGGACGCGATTGAGGCGGCGCATGCCGCAGGTGCGCGTGTGTTTGCCGTGGGGACGACCAGTTTGCGTGCGCTGGAGAGTTCTGCGGCAAAAGGTGCGTTGGCGGCGGGTACGGGGGAGACGCGGATATTTATTACGCCGGGTTATAATTTTCGCGTGGTAGATGTGTTGCTGACCAATTTTCATTTGCCCAAGTCCACGTTGCTGATGCTGGTGAGTGCTTTTGGCGGAATGGCTGAAATGAGGGCGGCTTACCGCCATGCGGTGGAGCAGCAATATCGTTTCTTCAGTTATGGCGATGCGATGTTGATAGAAAGAAAAATCGGCTAATAGCTGGTAGCTGGTAGGTCGGGATAAATCCCGACACATTTAATTATTTTTAAGGTTGCAAATGAAATTTGATTTATACAAGACATCAGGCAAGGCCAGGCGAGGTCAGTTGACGCTGGCGCACGGCACAGTACAGACGCCGGCCTTCATGCCGGTGGGTACTTATGGTACGGTGAAGGCGATGAGTCCGGTCGAGTTGCGCGATATCGGCGCTAATATTGTGTTGGGCAATACTTTTCACTTGTGGCTGCGTCCGGGCTTGGAGGTAATTGAGGCGCACGGCGGTCTGCACGGTTTTATGGGCTGGGATGGTCCCATCTTGACTGACTCCGGCGGCTTTCAGGTGTTCAGTCTCGGCGCGCTGCGCAAGATCACCGAGGAGGGTGTTAAGTTCCAGTCTCCAGTCAATGGCGACAAGTTGTTCTTAACTCCTGAAGAATCCATGCGCATCCAGCGCGTGTTGAATTCTGACATCGTGATGATTTTTGATGAATGCACGCCGTATCCGGCGACCGTCCGAGAAGCGGCGGACTCGATGCGATTGTCGCTGCGCTGGGCGGCGCGTTCCAAGTCGGCGCACGAGGGAAATTCGAACGCGTTGTTCGGTATTGTGCAGGGCGGGATGTATGAAGACTTGCGCGATGAATCGCTTGCCGAACTGGTGAACATTGGTTTTGACGGTTATGCGATCGGTGGCTTATCGGTGGGTGAGCCGAAAGAGGATATGCGTCGTATTCTGGCGCACACGGCACCTAAGCTGCCTGAGCTCAAGCCGCGTTACCTGATGGGCGTGGGCACGCCGGAAGATCTGGTTGCATCGGTAGCGCAAGGCATCGACATGTTCGACTGCGTGATGCCGACCCGTAACGCGCGCAATGGGATGTTGTTTACGCAATACGGCGATATCAAGATTAAGAATGCCCAGCACCGGCTGGACACGCGCCCGCTGGATGAGGACTGTACTTGCTATACCTGTCAAAACTTCAGTCGCGGCTATCTGCATCATCTGTTCCGCCTGAAAGAAATTCTCAGTGCAAGGCTCAACACGATCCATAACCTGCATTATTACCAGCAATTGATGGCTGAAATACGCGCCTCGATTGAGGCAGATGCGTTCCCTGAATTTGTCGAGCGATTCACCCGGCAACGTGCCAACATGAAGCTGTAACATGCTTCGTGCTAGAATGCGCGCCTTTTGAAATATTCTTTGGAGTAATACCATGTTTATTAGTAATGCATATGCGGAAGCAGCGGCAACGGGCTCTGTACAAGAAGGAATCATGCAGTATTTGCCACTGGTCGCGCTAGTCGCGGTGTTTTATTTCCTGGTTTTGCGTCCGCAACAGACGCGTGCCAAGGAGCATAAAGGTATGGTTGAAGCGCTGCAACGCGGCGATGAGATTGTGACGATAGGCGGCGAATTGGGTCGTGTTACCAAGGTTTACGAAGCTTATGTTGGTGTTGAGTTGACAGAAAATGTTGAAGTGACCCTTGAAAAAGTCGCGATTCAAAAAGTGTTGCCTAAGGGAACCATCAAATCCATCAAGTAAGCAAATAGTTACGCGCGTATTTAGCGCGTGCTGCACGTATCACTTTTGAGGTCGTTATGAACCGTTATCCACTGTGGAAATATCTGCTGATTTTGGCTGTTTTGCTGATCGGGCTGATTTATACTTTGCCGAATTTTTTTGGCGAATCGCCAGCCGTGCAAATCTTACCGTTGCGTGCCAGTCTGAAGGCTGATACGGCTTTGTTGGCTGGGGTCGAGTCTGCGCTCAAAGCCGCCAACATCACTGCGGAACGCATCGCCTTAGATGGCAACAGCATCAAGGCGCGTTTTGCCGATACGGACTTGCAACTGAAAGCCAAGGATGTGCTGAAGGCGCAGTTGGGAGAGGATTATGTGGTGGCGTTAAATTTGCTGCCGCGTTCCCCGCAGTGGTTAACCAGTTTGCATGCATTGCCGATGTATCTGGGACTGGATTTGCGCGGTGGTGTGCATTTTCTGTTGCAAGTCGATATGAAGGCCGCGCTGGATAAGGCGCTGGAAGCGGCAACGGGCGATATTCGCAGTTCACTGCGCGAAGACAATATCGCCTATTCGGGCGTGAGCCGCGAAGGCAATAGCTTGCAAGTTAAATTTCGCGATGCCGCCTCCCGTGCCAAAGGGGAAGAGCAACTCAAGCAACGTTTTTCCGATTACGCCCTGAACAGTCGTGAAGAAGGTGGCGAGTTTCTATTACAGGCGCAATTAACGCCTAAAGCGGAACACCGCATCATGGAATCGGCCGTGCAGCAAAATCTGCTGACACTGAGAAATCGCGTCAATGAACTGGGGGTTGCAGAGCCTGTGATCCAGCAACAGGGAGCGGATCGCGTGGTGGTGCAATTGCCGGGTGTGCAGGATACCGCGCGTGCCAAGGATATTCTGGGCCGTACCGCTACACTGGAAGTTCGCATGGTTGATGACGAACATCAGATTGGCGAGAACGGTGTTGCGCCGTTTGGTACGGAGATGTTTAAAGACAAGGAAGGCCATGCGCTGCTGGTGAAGAAGCAAGTGATACTGACCGGCGAGCGCATCAACGATGCTCAGCCCGGGTTCGACAGTCGCACCAGTGAAGCGGCTGTGCATATCAATCTGGACGGGGTCGGCGCGCGTAAGTTTAAGGATGCGACCCGTGAAAATGTCGGTAAACGCATGGCGATCATTCTGTTCGAAAAGGGCAAGGGTGAAATCGTCACAGCTCCGGTTATTCGTGAAGAAATCGGCGGCGGTCGTGTGCAAATCAGCGGTAAGATGAGCACCGAAGAGGCGCAGGATAACGCGCTGTTGCTGCGTGCGGGTGCCTTGGCGGCTCCAATGGAAATCGTCGAAGAACGCACAGTCGGTCCTAGTTTGGGGGCTGACAATATTTCGCGCGGTTTTAATTCCACCAAGATCGGTTTCATGTTGATCTCAGTGTTCATGGTGGCTTACTACCTGATGTTCGGTACGATCTCCGTGCTGGCGCTGGCGGCCAACCTGCTGCTCCTGATCGCGTTGTTATCCATGTTGCAGGCGACACTGACGCTGCCGGGTATGGCGGGTATCGCGCTGACGCTCGGTATGGCGATTGACTCTAACGTGTTGATCAACGAGCGTATTCGTGAAGAGTTGCGCAACGGGATTTCACCGCAGGCCGCGATCAACGCAGGGTATGAAAATGCTTTCGCCACTATCGTGGACTCGAATATCACCAATCTGATCGCCGGTATCGCCTTGTTTCTGTTCGGTTCAGGTCCGATTAAGGGCTTCGCGGTGGTGTTGTGTCTGGGAATTTTGACCTCGATGTTTAGCTCGGTGCTGGTCTCGCGTGCCATCGTGAATCTGGTTTACGGACGCCGTGCCCGACTGACTAACGTGTCGATAGGATAAGTAAAAATGGAATTTTTCAGGATTAAACACGATATCCCGTTCATGAGTTACGGGCGTTACACCACGGCAATTTCGCTGGTGACTTTTTTGTTCGCGGTATTTTTTCTTGCTACTAAAGGCTTGAATTTCGGCGTGGATTTCACCGGTGGCACGGTAATGGAAGTGCATTATGCACAACCTGCCGATCTGGTGAAAGTTCGTGAGCAACTGGTCGGAGCTCAGGTGCCCGATGCGCTAGTGCAGAACTTCGGGTCCAGCCACGATGTGCTGATCCAGATTCCATTAAAGCAAAATCTGGCCGGAGCCAAGTTAAGTGAACAAGTTATGGCGGCTTTGCACGGCCAGGATGCCAGCGCGGAAATGCGCCGCGTCGAATTCGTCGGCCCGCAAGTGGGTAAAGATTTGATCGAGAACGGCGCGATGGCCTTGCTGCTGGTATCCTTGGGAATCGTCGGTTACTTGTGGGTACGTTTCGAATGGAAGTTCGGCTTATCTGCGATCATCGCCAACTTGCATGACGTGGTGATCATCCTGGGCTTTTTCGCCTTCTTTCAGTGGGAATTCTCACTCTCGGTGCTGGCGGCGGTGCTGGCGGTATTAGGTTACTCGGTGAATGAGTCGGTGGTGGTGTTTGACCGTATCCGTGAAAATTTCCGCAAGATGCGCAAAGCGGAACCCGTCGAAATCATCGACAACGCAATTACGCGCACCATGTCGCGTACCATTATCACCCACGGTGCAACGCAGATGATGGTTGGCGCGATGTTGTTTCTGGGCGGCGAGACCTTGCATTATTTCGCGATGGCGCTGACGATCGGTATTTTGTTCAGTATCTATTCCTCCGTGCTGGTGGCAAGTCCGATTCTGATGTGGCTGGGCGTTTCGCGCGAAGACTTCATCAAGACCGAAGTTATCGTCGCTGAAGACGAGTTGCCTTAAAAGCAGACGTAAGTCGTAAGTGGCAAGTTGTTAGTAGTAAACCTAAACCGTAAACCTGGAACTTTGATTTGGAATTTATCACTGCCTTTATAGATCTGGTTCTGCACCTGGATACCCACCTGATGGCGCTGGTGCAGGACTACGGTGTCTGGGTGTACGGTATTTTGTTCCTGATTATCTTTGCGGAAACAGGCTTGGTGATTGCGCCATTTCTGCCCGGTGATTCCTTGCTGTTCGTGGCGGGTGCCTTGTGCGGCTTGGGTGCGTTACACTTGTCTTGGTTGATGCCGCTGCTGATGTTGGCGGCCTTTGGCGGCGATAACACCAATTACTGGATCGGTCGTCTGGTCGGGATGCGGTTGTTTAGCCTGCTCAAGGGGCGGTTTATCAAGCACGAGCATCTGGATAAGACGCACGCCTTCTATGAGAAACACGGCGGCAAAACTATTCTGTTTGCTCGTTTTATGCCCATCATTAGGACGTTTGCCCCCTTTGTCGCCGGTATCGGTTCGATGAGTTACCGTCTGTTCGTGTTGTTCAGCGCGCTGGGTAGTGTTGCGTGGATAGGCAGTCTGACGTTAGCCGGATATTTCTTCGGTAATTTCCCTGTCGTCAAAAACAATCTTACCCTGATTATCCTCTGTGTCATCCTGATATCATTTTTACCGGCCATGGTCCAGTTTGCACGGCACCAGAAACGGCATAATTAGTCAGCTTCCAGATTTTGAAAAATTAATTATTTTCAAAGGGTATCCCGACTGATCGGGAGGATGATGGGAATACTAACAGGATGGTTGAACCGCTGTTTGATTATGCATGCAGCGCTCATGCATTGTGCGGGCTAGTCGGTCATTTCAATGCGCAACGCTGGGAGGAGATAGTCGGGAAAATAGCAGTCTTGCCTGAAGGTCATGAGTTGTTGGCGCTGATTAATTTATTTGATAAGTTTCCAACTGAGATGAATACGTTTAACCCGGCGCTAAATGACCGATTGGTGAGAATGGCGCACGGTTAACAATTTGCAACATTTTATATTGAACATGTTGGTCTTTGTCTGGTCATAATGGCGTTATTAATTTTGTACTTCGAGGGGAAATAAAATGAAAAAATGTCTTTTAGCGTTGAGTATTGTTTCACTGTACAGTACGGCGTATGCCGCTGATTTTACCGATACCGCTAAAGTGATTTCCAGCACGCCTATCTATGAGCGCGTGAATGAGCCGCGCCGTGAATGTTCCACAGAAACCGTGCAGGGCGCACCGAAGGAAAGAACCATGGGTGGCGCGATTGTCGGCGGAATCGCAGGTGGTCTGCTAGGCAGTCAGGTCGGTGGCGGGCAGGGCAGAACAGCGGCGACGGCGGCGGGTGCCATCGCAGGCGTTTTGGTTGGTGACCGGATCGCTAATCCTGATCAGGCACCGCGCAGCGAGCAGGTTGAGCGTTGTCGGGATGTAGATAATTATCGCGATGTCATCAAGGGTTATACGGTGACCTATCGTTACAACGGACAGGAAGCGACCACCACGTTGCCCTATCAACCAGGTGAAAAGGTGCAAGTCGGTGTCAGCCTGATCGAAGATCAAACCCGCAACAGTCAGCGCAGGTCATATCAGGACCGTAATTACAGACAGGGCGAACGCAACTAATCGCTACATCGGTTCACACGGAGCGCGGGTCGTCAGAGCGACCACGCGCTTTTTTTCGTCTGTGCAAACCGTCATCATTTTGTCATCTCATCCGGTTATGGTGATGAACTCACGACAGATGATGGGAATTACCATGTTCGCCAGCTTACCTGCTGAACACTATCGCTCCGGGCGTTGCGCCCCTCATGCGCAGTTGATGGCAAGTTTTGTTCACTCACACGAACCGCAGTTGACCCTGCTTCAGGAAATTATCAGGCGGCGCCAGTTAAGTGCGCTGTTTCAACCTATCCTCGATTTGCAAAGCGGTAAATTTCTGGGTTTCGAAGGGCTGATTCGCGGGCCTCTTGACAGTACATTGCACGCGCCATTTAATCTGTTTGCCGCAGCAGACAAACACGGTTTGTCGCTGGAAATTGAAATGCTGGCCAGACAAACGGTGCTCGAAGCGTTTGCCCAATTGAAGCTGCCGGGACAGTTATTTCTCAATGTCAGTCCTGAGACCTTGACGCATCCCAGCTTTATAAATGGCCATACACTGGCTTTCATGCGTTCGATCAACCTTGATCCGGCACGGGTGGTGATTGAAATCACTGAAAATCAACCTACCTACGATTTTGACGGGATGCGCAGCGCACTGTTGCATTACCGCACCATGGGATTCAAGATCGCCATCGATGATTTGGGAGAGGGGTTTTCCAGTCTGCGCCTATGGTCTGAGCTGCAACCGGAATACATCAAGATCGACATGCATTTTGTACAGGGTGTCGATCGCGATCCAATCAAGCTGCAGTTTTTGAAATCTATCCAGAGCATCGCCGAGAGTTGCGGCACACGCGTGATCGCAGAAGGCGTGGAAACCGAAGCGGAGTTGTGGGTAGTCAGGGATATCGGCATCGCGCTAGGGCAGGGGTATTTTATCGCCCGCCCCAAACCAACGCCGTCCCTGGCAGCATCAGGGGACACTAGTCGCATCATCAACTCATCTAATATCGCACTGTTTCCCAAGGCTGAATTTACCCGTTATTCGCAAACCACGGCATTCAAGCTGCTCAAATATATCGAACCTGTGCACCCTGAGACGGCCAATGATGTGATTTTCGAGCGATTTGCTGTCGATTCTGAACTACGCATCATCCCCGTCGTGAAAAATTTGCTGCCGATCGGCCTGATCAATCGTTATCAATTCATCGATCGTTTTGCCCGGCCTTTTCAGCGGGAATTGCTGGGCAAAAAGCCGTGCAGCGATTTGATTCAGGGAGCGCCGCTGCTGGTTGAGAAAAATATGCCCATTGAGGAGTTGAGTCACTATATGGCTGAAGCGGACAGCCGGCATTTTTCTGATGGTTTCATGATCACCGAGAACGGGCGTTATATCGGGGTTGCCTCAGGTCAGGATTTGTTGCGCGAAATTACCCGGATGCAACTGGAAGCCGCGCGCTATGCTAATCCGCTCACCATGCTGCCTGGAAATGTCCCAATCAACGAACATATCGAACGGTTGCTACGGGCGAATGCCCCCTTTGTTGCCTGTTATTGCGATCTTGATCACTTCAAACCGTTCAACGATACCTACAGTTACCGTAAGGGTGACGAGATGATCCAGTTGACCGGACGGATATTAGGCTGTGCCTGTGATCCAAAACAGGACTTTATCGGCCACATCGGTGGCGATGATTTTATCCTGTTGATGCAAAGCCAAGACTGGAAGACGCGTTGTGAGCAAGTGCTGCGCGCTTTTGAGCAGGCCGCGACACTAATGTTCAGGGAGGTTCATCTCAAAGCGGGCGGCTACACCAGCGAATGTCGCGATGGAAAAATTTGCTTTCATCCGCTCACCAGTTTGTCGATCGGTGCGGTTCAGGTTTCACCAGGTCGATTTGTAACGCACCATGAAGTCTCTGCCAGAATGACAGAAGCGAAAAAAATGGCGAAAAAAACAAAGGGGAATTCCCTGTTTGTGGAGCAGCGTAATGCCGAGGCAATATCTTAATGGATTATCCAATATAAACAATATGTTAAGTTTTTATAAATGACAATCCGCGTGAACCTTGTCGCCGTATTTCGTGCGCTTCGTGTGGCAATTCACATCGGCTACGGAGTGCTGCTCGCGGTGTATTACCCCAGATTCGGCCTGTCAGCACGGCGGCGTATCTTGCAGCGCTGGTGTGTCGGATTACTGGATATTCTGAATGTCAGTCTCAAAATTCCAGCTGAAGATTTTTTGAGTGCATTGCCGCCCGGACTGATCGTAGCGAATCACATCTCATGGCTGGATGTGATGGTACTGAACGCCGTTATTCCGATGCGCTTTGTTGCCAAATCTGAGGTGAGAAACTGGCCAGTGATTGGTTGGCTAGCCGCCCGGGTGAAAACACTATTTATACAACGCGGCAAGGCGCGCGATGCGGTGCGGATGAATCGGCAACTGGTGGATTCGTTGCAAGATGGTGAGTATCTGGCGCTTTTTCCTGAAGGCACCTCGACCGACGGTGCGCAAGTGGGACGGTTTCACGCCTCACTGTTGCAATCGGCCATCGATGCTCATGCTCAGGTGCATCCTGTGGCCGTCCGCTATCAGGACCCGTTGGGTGCGCACAGCACAGCGCCATCCTATATCGACGAAATGAGCTTTGCCGCCTCGTTATGGAATGTGTTGCGTACAGACAATCTGCACGTGTGTCTGATTGCCACGCCGTCGCTCAATGCTGCGGGTGCTGACCGGCGCTCCCTAGCTCAACTGGCTCACTCGCAGATTAGTTTGGCTGTCGCAGAGAAAAATACGCCACCATTTTCAGATCAATTATCTGCCGAGCATCCCGGCGAAGTGCATTTTCAATCCATGTACGGGCTACTCCTGCTCTCCAAATCTTCAAACCAGTAAGTACCAAACAGTTTCACAGATTCTTCATATTTGTTTAACCGGGCTGCAATATCACCTCGTTAATCTGCTGGCTATCAACCTGACAGGAGAGATAGACATGCTGGATCTGATTCGCCAACCCGTACCGAACGCCACGCGTCGCTTATCTTGCGCGTTGGCCAGAACTCATGCTGAGATGGAAGAAGCGCAACGCATACGCTATCAGGTGTTCGCCGAAGAGATGGGTGCGAAACTGCCGAGTGCGGCGACCGGTCTGGATGTTGATCGTTACGATATGTACTGCGAACACTTGCTAGTGCGCGATAACAACAATGAGAAAGTCGTCGGCACTTACCGCATTCTGCCGCCTGAACAAGCGCGCATGGCGGGTGGCTATTATTCTGAAACAGAGTTCGATCTGTCTCGACTTGCACATTTGCGTGACAACATGGCGGAAGTCGGGCGCTCCTGTGTGCATGCCGATTATCGCGATGGCGGCACGATTACTCAGCTTTGGGGCGGTCTGGCGGACTATGTGATGCACAACGGTCATGAATACCTGATCGGTTGCGCCAGCATCAGTATGAATGACGGTGGTCACTATGCGGCGAGTGTGTTTAATAAGATTTATAAGCTGCATGCGGCACCCGATGAATACCGTGTGACTCCACACCGCCGTCTGCCGTTGGAATCTTTGAATCAGAATCTGGAGGTGATCCTGCCTCCATTGATTAAGGGTTATCTGCGTCTGGGTGCTTATATTGGTGGTGAGCCCGCCTGGGATGCTGATTTCAATACGGCAGATTTGTTTATCATGCTACCGGTGTCACGCATGAGCGCGCGTTTTGCCAAGCACTTTTTACGTCAAGCCAGTTAGCCCTGCCTGACAAATACCCGCTTCCTCCCTTTTATGCACCCAGTAGGGTGCATTTTTTTTATGACAATAGCACGCGGGGAGGTTGTCATTTTTTTGTCACATCAAGTTCCTACAATGGGAAGGCAAATTACCTGACATTGGAAATGACATGCGCTTTAATGATAACAAAAATTTTGCACGAGACATTCATTCTTTGGTTAATCCCATTGCGGCCATTGCGCCGGACAAGCCGGTTTCAGAGGTAGCTGAACTATTTTTGAATCCAGACTATGCCAAAGTGCTCTCGCTGCCGGTTGTCGAGAATGGAATTCCCATCGGCGTAATCAGCCGCTACCGCTTTATGGATTTGTATCTGAAACAATATGCCCGCGAACTGCACGGACGTCGCCCGATACGCAATTACATCAATCACAGGCCGTTGCTGGTGGAGTTGGATCAACCGCTGACCGAAGCAGCATTGCATATCGCGGAACACATGAGTTTCCCGCTTACCGAAGATTTCATCATCACGCGGCACGGCAAATATCTGGGATTAGGTTTTGTGATGGATTTGCTAAAAGCAATGGAGTCGCAGATGCGCGCCAACACCAACGAGTTGAATCAGGCTTATTCGCAGCTGAAGTCGTCGCAGATGGCATTAGTGCAGTCAGAAAAAATGGCGTCTTTGGGGCAAATGGTGGCGGGTATCGCGCACGAGATCAACACCCCGTTGGGTTATGTGCAAAATAACGTCGCCGTAGGTCAGGAGCTGTTTATCCACATTCAAAATCTGATCGCAGGCTATGAGTCGCTGGTCGATAATTTGCTCGATGAACAGGCGGATGAAGCGGAAATTTCAGCGCAGATGGAACAGATCGCTGCGATGCGCCTGGACTTCAACGCGGAGGAAATGCTGGGCGACATGCAGGGACTGATGGTCGACTCCCTGTATGGTATCGGTCAAATCTCCGAGCTGGTAATGAATCTGAAAAACTTCTCACGCATGGATGCGGCTGCGACTGAAGCCATTAATCTGAATGACTGCATCGAAAGTGCGCTAAATATCGGGCGCAATGTACTCAAAGATAAAGTGGAAATTATCAAGGAATTGACTGAGCTGCCCAAACTGACCTGTACGCCTTCGCAACTCAATCAGGTGTTCCTGAATCTGTTTACCAATGCGGCGCAGGCCATGGAAACCATGGGGCGCTTGCATATTTGCAGTTGGTACGACGAACAGGCCGTACACGTCAGTGTGTCTGATAACGGCAAAGGAATTCCGCAGGAGAATCTGGTGCGTATTTTCGACCCGTTTTTTACTACCAAACCGATCGGTGAAGGTACGGGACTCGGGTTGGCGATTTCGCATCAAATCATCCAGCAGCATGGCGGTGAAATTCGGGTCGAATCACGCCTTGGAGTCGGGACAGATTTCCACATCAGCCTGCCTTTCGCTGCCGGCAACGTGGCGCAGTCCGCGCAGCCATCGATACACTGATTTTGAATAAGGCACTGTCATGAGCAAACCTACCCTGTTGTTAATCGATGATGAAGAGCGAATCTTGCGTTCGTTGCGCATGTTATTCATGACCAATTACACCGTCCGTATGACGACCGATCCGCAGGAGGCGTTACGCATACTGCGCGAAGAAAAAGTACATGTCATCATCAGCGATCAGCGCATGCCGGTCATGCAAGGCTCGGCGCTGCTCGCCCTCGCGCGCGAAACCTCACCGGCTACGATGCGGATATTGCTCACCGGCTATTCCGATCTGGAAGCTTCTATCGCCAGCGTTAATGAAGGTGAAGTGTTCCGTTACCTGATGAAACCCTGGTCCGCCGATGAAGTAAGGCAGGTGGTGGCTGAAGCGACCGCCATCGCCCAAGCCAGTTACGCGGTGCAGTCACATGCACCGGCGGTCACTGAGGACAAAAAACCGCGTGTACTGATTATGGATGATGATGAGGCTGTCTCCAAAACAGTATGCGAAATTCTGGGTGATCGTTGCGAAGTTATTTGGGCTAATACGGCACAGCACGCCATGGAAGAGTTGGCTCGTCAGGATATCTCGGTCGTGGTTTCTGATTTGATGCTGGGAGACACCAATGTGGGTTATATTCTCAAGACCATTAAGCAGTTAAATCCACAGACGCAGTGTATAGTCGTGACAAATTTCAATGACACGTCGCGGCTGATTGATCTTATCAATCAGGCGCAAATTTCCCGTTATCTGCCCAAGCCGCTTAATAAGAGCTCACTGGCTCGCAATCTCGATTCCATGCTGGCACGTTTTCATGCTCTGCGCAGCCAGCCTGTTCTGGCAAATCGCCAGGCGGTGGCTCAAATTAGTGATCCTAAAGAAAAGCTTCAATCCGGAAATTTCATGGGGATGTTGGGGCGGTTACGTGCGCGAATAGGGGTTTAATAGTTATTAGGCAATAAGTTAATTGACTACGGTGAATGCCTCGCGAGTCGGCTTTAGCGAACTTAAAAATATTACACTTGCAATCGGGAGGCTGTATCGATACCCTTCCGTCACGAATAAACTGGGAGACCGATATCATGACTAAAGAAAGTAATCCTGAATATTTAGCTAAAGTCGCACAATTGAGCCCTGAAGATATCGAACGTCTGTTGTCTAGGATGACGGGAAAATTACCTCGCAGACTTGAAAAAAACAAGCTGACGAGTGAAGATGCGCTGGCGATACAGCTTGAGTTGGAAGATGAACAGCTTCAGGAATGGCGTGAAAAGATGCATTCTATTAGGGACAAGGAAACGGCGAAAACTAAGGTCAAGGTGGTTGAGAAAGACGCCGTTCTAGCAGAGACTAAACCTTTGAAAAAAACTGCAAAGCAAAAATTGGAAATAAACGATAAGGCTGCACCTAAAGCAAAATCAAAAGCAACCGCTAAATCCGAAGTTAAATAACGCTGACTCTTTGATCAACGCAGCGAAATAAGCTGTTTTCCGCTCTAACGCACTGAAAATTTCCATGCCATTTTTTGATTTGTTTCAACAAGACGCAGAACCCCTAAAAATCAATGCCGGAGAGGTCTTGTTCCGGCAAGGCGAGGCAGGCAGCTCCATGTATGTTTTGCTTGAGGGCGAGGCGGAGATCTTTATTAATGATGTGTCGTTTGAAAAATGCGCATCAGGTTCGATCGTAGGAGAAATTGCGGTCATCGACCAATCACCTCGCAGCGCAACGGTAGTGGCATCAACGCCTTGTGTCTTCGCAGTCGTCGATCGCCGGCGTTTCCACTTTCTGGTTGATGAGACGCCGGGGTTTGCCGTGGCGGTGATGCAAGTGCTCTCTCAGCGACTAAAAAGATGCAGTGAGCGCGTCCTTAGTCAATTATGAAGAAGCTCGGTATTTAACCCAATCGCCAGTTCAACCTCTAGATTTACGCGGATTGGAAAAGCCTCTCCGGTTAAATAAAAGTGTCATGTAATGGTTCTACAATGTTGCTTCTTAAGTTTCTCTTGGAGCATGACATGAACAGGATGCATAACCCGACTCACCCAGGCGAGATTTTGCAGGACATCTGGCCGGAGGGGCTTACCCTGACAGCGGCGGCCAATCAAATTGGTGTCGCCCGCGCTAATTTGGCAAATATCCTGAACGGGAGTGCCCGCATCACCGGTGAGATAGCCTGTCAATTGCATAACTGGGGTGGGATTAGTGCCGAGCGGTGGTTACGCATGCAAAATGCTTACGATGCCTGGACTGAGAAACGACATAGACGCGCCAATCAAGCCATTTTTTAATCCGTAGCCTGATTACACGCAATCCGGAAATGTTGAAGGGTTGCCCTTCAATGGTTGGTCGAGCACTCGCTCCGTGTTTTTTACACCCTGTGCTCAATTGGCTGGATAAACGCTATCGCACTGTGCCTAGTGCACCTGCTTCGCGCCACACTTTCTTAAAACCTCTGCGTACGTTTCTGCACTACTTGACTTATCACTTCATGACCTTCGTGCTCGAAGGTAATCAGCCAGAAGCTCCATGTGCCGTGAAATAAACCAACTATTTTCGCTTCTAGTGCCTTTTTTTGGGTACTCGGATATTCAGTTTAGTATTGCTGAGCTGTATGGCGGCTAGATGGATTTTGGCTCAACTTCAGGTGTTATCTGTTCTGTAGTGTGCGGAAAATGACCGCCACGTCAGAATCTATTACACGCCCCGTGTAATCGCAATTCACCTTAATGTATTGCTTGCAAGGGGCAGTTTGCGGGTGAAATTTGCAAAATATATTTTGCGGCTGGCAATTGCTTTCCCATTCTCCGTTGTTTCCTCGACCTTGCTATAATGCGCAGCATGAATAAATCAATCTCTGCCGCGCCGCGTGCGCTAGAACTGGGACGTCAGGTCCTGAATATTGAAGCTGCTGCTGTTCAGGCGTTAAGTTCTCGCCTCGATGACAGCTTTTTGCACGCGCTGGATTTGATTCTGCGCTGCGAAGGACGGGTCATCGTCAGCGGGATGGGAAAGTCGGGACACATCGCGCGTAAGATCGCCGCGACCATGTCTAGTACCGGCACGCCCGCCTATTTTGTGCATCCGGGCGAAGCGAGTCACGGAGATCTGGGGATGGTGGTCAGTGATGATGTATTTATCGCTTTGTCTTATTCCGGTGAAAGTCAGGAACTGATGACCATCGTGCCTATCCTGAAGCGTCAGGGGGCAAAACTGATCAGCATCACCGGATTTCCGTCCTCCAGCCTGGCGCGTGTCGCTGATGTGCATTTGAATGCAGCGGTGGATAAGGAGGCTTGTCCGATGGGGTTGGCACCGACCACCAGCACGACGGCGACGCTGGCGCTGGGCGATGCACTGGCCGTGGCCCTGCTCGATGCCAAGGGATTTAGTGCGGAAGATTTCGCACGTTCTCATCCGGGAGGGAGTCTAGGGCGACGGTTGCTGACGCGGGTGTGCGATATCATGCGCAGCGATACCCGTATCCCCAAGGTGCTGAACAACGTGATGTTGAGCACTGCGCTGTTGGAGATGTCGCGCAAAGGCGTGGGTATGACCGCGATTGTCGATGAAAACGATGTCGTTATGGGTATCTATACCGACGGCGATTTACGTCGCACGCTGGAGAAGCGGCTCGATTTTAATACTACACCGGTCAAGAGCGTGATGTCGGAGAACCCTCGCTGTATCAGCGCGGAGAGTCTTGCTGTCGAGGCCGTGCAGTTGATGGAACAATATAATATCAATCAGATGCTGGTCGTTAATGAACAGCGTCAACTGGTCGGCGCACTGAATATGCACGATTTGCTGCACGCCAAAGTGATTTAAAGCACTTCCCACTTCCCACTTCCCACTTTCAGGAGGATTTATATGTTTTTAAGTCGCGCAAAATTGATACGGCTGGTCGCCTTTGATGTGGATGGCGTGATGACCGATGGCGGTTTGTATCTGTCCGATTCGGGTGATGAGTTCAAACGCTTCAACTCGCTGGACGGTCACGGCATCAAGATGTTGCGTGCCAGCGGCGTCGAGGTGGCGATCATTACCGGACGCACTTCGCGCTGCGTTGAGGCACGCGCAAAAAATCTGGGCATCACCCATGTTTATCAGGGGGTGGAACGCAAGTTAGAGGCGATGGTCGATCTGCTGGGTAAGTTGAACTTGTCTCGCGATGCGGCGGCTTACATGGGTGATGATGTAGTCGACCTGTGTGTGATGCGTCATGTGGGACTGGCGATCAGTGTGCCGGAATCGCCCGACCTGGTGCGTGAATACTCCAATTATGTGACCAAATGCAGCGGCGGCCACGGTGCAGTGCGCGAAGCATGTGAGTTGATCATGTCGGCGCAAGGCACGCTGGATGCACAGCTGGCTCCTTATTTGAAATGAACGTCGCCTCACGGACCCGTTATTGGCTGCCTTTATTGCCTTTGCTGGGTCTGCTGGCGTTCGTCTATTGGCTGGATACTCAAGTGGAGCAGGAAGTCGCCGCTGCCATCAATAATCAACGTCATGATCCTGACGGCATCATGGATAATTTGTCCGCGACCAAAATGGATAGCCAGGGCGTGCCGAAATTCTTACTTACTGCGAAGCAGATGAGGCATTATCCGGATCACGACACGACTGAGCTTGAAATGCCGCATCTGACGATGTTGAGTATCGAGCGACCGGTCGTACACATGCGCGGTCAGCACGGCAATATGTCGAGTCGCGGAGATGAGGTTTTGTTTGTCGATGATGTCAGCGTGCTGCGCGAGGCTAGTCAAACGCAGTCGGCCATGACCATGAATACTGAGTTTTTACGCGTGCTGCCAGACCAGGATTGGGCGAATACGGATAAACCCGTGACGATCACTGATGCCACGACCAGGGTACGTTCGGTTGGTTTGGAAATGGACAATAAAGCGCGTACCCTGAAACTGCTCTCACAAGTCAGAAGTGAACATCATGCAAAATAAATTATTGTTTTTATTGTTATTTTTTATCTCTCCCTGCTATGCGGAGCGCGCTGACCGTGATAAACCCATCGATATCGATGCCGATTCCGTGGTGGTCGATGATGCTAAACAGACCAGTACCTTTGTCGGTAAGGTGGTGGTGACACAGGGAACAATGTTGATCCACGGCGATAAAGTTGTCGTGATTCAGGATAAACAGGGTTACAAACAGGGTACGGTTTATGGTCATACCGCCAGTTTCAGGCAGAAGCGCGAAGGGTTGAATGAATATGTGGAAGGCTATGGTGAACGCATCGTTTATGACATGCGTGGTGATACCGTCGATTTTTATGTAGAGGCTAGAGTCAAGCGCGATATGGACGACGTGCGAGGCGAACACATCACCTATAACTCGAATACGGAAATTTTCCAGGCGGATGACAAGGGTGGCGCCGGCGACAACGGAGCCCCGAAACGCGTACATGCGGTGCTCCATCCCAAACCTAAATCGGGTGAGGATGTGGGTGGCGCGACAGCTGCAGAAGGACGTAAATGAGCGAATTGCGTGCGATTGGTTTGAAAAAGAAATATGGTTTGCGTACCGTGGTTCACGACGCGACCCTGTCGGTGAGCAGTGGCGAAGTGGTCGGTTTGCTGGGGCCGAACGGAGCGGGGAAGACGACGTCCTTTTATATGATCGTCGGCCTGGTGGCAGCCGATGGTGGAAAAATATTGATTGACAATCAAGATATTACACATATGCCTATCCATCGGCGTGCACGCTTGGGACTGGGCTATCTGCCCCAGGAAGCGTCTATTTTTCGCCGCATGACGGTAGCGCAAAATATTCAGGCGGTGCTTGAGTTGCAAGACTTGTCTGAGGAAGATATTAATCGCAAGCTCGAAGCGTTGTTGAAGGATTTGAATATTCAGGCGATTCGGAATAATCCGGCGATTAGTCTGTCCGGCGGTGAACGTCGACGTGTCGAAATCGCGCGTGCGTTGGCCACCGAGCCGCGTTTCATTCTGCTGGATGAACCGTTTGCAGGGGTAGATCCGATTGCCGTGCTCGACATTCAGAAAATTATTAATTTCCTGAAAGAACGCAATATCGGCGTGCTGATTACCGATCACAACGTTCGCGAAACCCTGGGAATATGTGATCGTGCGTATATTATTAACGCAGGAGCCGTGATGGCTGAAGGCAAACCGGATGAAATCATCTACAATGAAGGCGTGAGGAAAGTCTATCTGGGTGAAAACTTCAAGCTTTGAAGTGGTTCCCGAAGCACTTTTCCAGGTAAGACATTAAGTAATGAAAGCATCTCTACAACTTCGCATGTCTCAGCAACTGACGCTTACTCCTCAGTTGCAACAGTCAATACGGCTACTACAACTCTCCACTCAGGACATGCAGCAGGAAATCGCGCGCCTGATTGAAGAAAATCCCATGCTGGAACTGGCCGAAGAGGTCGCGTTCAGCAATTTTTCCGCTGAGCCGCGTAGTAATGCGGAACCCGCCGAGCCTGAAGCGGAGCGCAGCGACGACAGTGTCGCTGTCGAACCTCAAGAATGGAACGTTGCCACGCACAGCAGTGACGATGAAAACGACAGTTTTCCGGAGCAGGCCGCGTTGCAGGCAAATATGCGTGAGTACTTGCATAGTCAACTGTCGATTAGTCAGTTAAGTCAAAAAGATATACAAATTGTCGGCATGTTGATCGATGCGCTGGATGAGAATGGCTACCTTGCCCAAGATTTGTCTGAACTGGTGGAGTTGTTGCCCGAAGAACTGGCGATTACTCTGGATGACCTTGAGACGGCGCTGGTGCAGTTGCAATATCTCGATCAACCTGGGCTGGGCGCACGCAATTTAAGCGAATGTCTGGCGTTACAACTCAAAGCCTTGCCGGAAGCAACGCCGCAACGCGATTTGGCGATTTTGCTGGTCAGCGATCATTTGGAACTGATCGCCGCGCATGATTTTGCTAAAATTAAAAAGTTGCTGCGATGTTCTGATGATAACCTGCGCGCCGCGCAGAGTTTGATCGTCAGTCTTAATCCTAAACCGGGTGCTGAATTTGATCTGAGTGTGGCCGATTACGTGGTTCCCGATGTCATCGTTGAAAAACACAAGAATAAATGGCGTGTCAGGTTGAATCAGGAGGCGATGCCCAAGCTGCGTGTGAATCAGATGTATGCGAGTCTCTTGCAGCAGCGCGACGACAAGACGGGGTCTCCGCTGACGGCGCAGTTGCAGGAAGCGAACTGGTTGGTTAAAAGTTTAAGGCAGCGGTTTGAAACGATCTTGAGAGTCGCACAGGAAATTGTTGAGCGACAGGGCGCTTTTCTGGAACATGGCGATATCGGCATGCGTCCTCTGGTATTACGCGAGGTCGCAGACGCGCTGGAGTTGCACGAATCGACGGTTTCACGCAGTACTACGCAAAAATTTATGCGTACCCCGCGTGGAATTTATGAATTTAAATATTTCTTTGGCAGCGGTTTAGTCACTGAAAGTGGGGATGTCTGTTCTTCTGCCGCAATACGCGAACTGATTAAGCAGTTGGTCAGTACGGAAGATACATGTAAACCATTGACGGACGGACGCATGTCAGAAATCTTGGCACAGCAGGGCATAGTCGTCGCCCGGCGTACCATAGCAAAGTATCGGGAAGCGTTACACATACTCCCGGTGAATCTCCGTAAATCACTCTAAAACAAGGAGCATAAAATGAACCTCCATATAACCGGACACCACCTGGAAATTACTCCAGCTATTCGTGACTATGCGACTGGCAAGTTCAGCAAGATCAAACGTCATTTCGATAACGTTCTGGACGTAAACATCATTCTTTCGGTTGATAAACTGAAACAAAAAGCCGAAGCCACCGTGCATATCAGCGGTAAAAACGTTTTTGTCGAATGCGAAGACGAAAATCTGTATGCCGCCATTGATGCACTGGTCGATAAGCTGGATCGTCAGGTCATCAAGCATAAAGAAAAGCTGTCTGACAGACGCCATGATGAAACCGGTCATCAAGACGTGGTAGAAGAATAAGAATAATCCTTTATGGGCGGCAGTGATGCCGCCCTTTTGCCTAAGGCATATCACGATGAATTTAATCAGTAAAATTCTGGCACCCGGCAATATTTTGCTTGATGCCGAATCTACCAGCAAAAAACGTGTTTTTGAGCGCGTGGGTTTGCTGTTTGAAAACCAGATGCAGATAGGTCGCAGTCAGGTATTTGACAGTCTGTTTGCACGAGAAAAATTAGGTTCGACCGGGTTGGGGCAGGGCGTCGCCATTCCGCACGGTCGTATCCCCAAGTTGCGCGATGCGACAGCGGCCTTTGTCAGAACCAGTCATCCCATTCCTTTTGACGCGCCGGATGGTCAGCCGGTGGGATTGATTTTTGTGTTGCTTGTCCCCGAATTAGCGACGGATTTGCATCTGCAAATTTTAGGCGAGTTGGCTCAGATGTTCAGCGATGCCGATTTTCGTCAGAAATTGCAGGAATGCAATGATATGGCCGTTATTTATCAAATGTTTTGCGACTGGGACAGTGCGGCATGAGTCAGGTTAATATCCGGCAATTGTTTGACGATAAACAGGCTCGCCTGGAGTTGACCCGTATTGCCGGCATAGACGGCATAGACCGGATTATTGATAGTGAAGCGGTAGAAGGCGCTAACCGCGAGATGGTCGGGCATTTGAGTCTGATTCATCCCAGTTGGGTGCAGGTGTTGAGTGAAAATGAGCTCGATTATCTGCGCAACCTGAGTCAGCAAGAGCGCGACAGTGCTTTCGATCAAGTTGAGCAAAATGGTACAACCTGTCTGATCGTGGCGGGTGCGGTTGATATTCCGCAGGAATTGATTGATTTTGCCAACCGTTGCAGCATTCCGCTGTTTGCATCCCCTAAACCGAGTGTGCATCTGATGTGGCTGATACGCCATTATCTGGCCAAGGAGCTGGCCGAATTCACCACGCGCCACGGCGTGTTTCTGGATGTGTTGGGCGTGGGGGTGATGATTACCGGGGAGAGTTCGGTCGGTAAGAGTGAATTGGGGCTGGAACTGATCACGCGCGGCAGCGGTTTGGTGGCTGATGATGTGGTTGAATTGCACCGCATTACGCCCGATACGCTGGAGGGGCGTTGTCCTGAGTTGCTGCGCGACTTTTTGGAAGTGCGCGGCTTAGGTGTGTTAAATATCCGTACCATGTTCGGTGAGACCTCGGTGCGGCGCAAAAAAAGTTTGAAACTGATCGTTTATCTGCACCGGACACTGGACGGTGAGTTGTCGCAAATTGATCGTCTGCCGTTGGTGTCCACACATCAGGAAATTCTCGGTGTGAAAATAGATGCGGTCAACATCCCGGTGGTCGCCGGACGAAATCTGGCTGTGCTGGTCGAAGCGGCTGCACGTAATTTTGTTCTGCAACAACGGGGGATTAATGCGATGCAGGAATTTATTACCCGACACGATCAGATGTTGCTAGGCGATTGATATGCAATTATTTTTGTTAAGCGGTTTGTCGGGTGCGGGTAAAAGCGTTGCCCTTAAAGTGCTTGAAGACAGCGGTTTTTATTGCGTAGATAATCTGCCCGCCGAGCTGCTGACCGGCTTAGTTGAGTATTTGATCGCGGGCGGCTATGAAAAAATGGCGGTCAGCATTGATGTGCGCAGCGCCAATAGTGTCCAAAAGTTGCCTCTGATCGTGCAGACGCTGATGCAAAAAAATCTGGCCGTGCACGTGTTGTTTCTGGATGCGAAGTCCGATACGCTGGTGAAGCGTTTTTCCGAAACTCGCCGCATGCACCCTTTGAGTGACGGTATGCGCACTTTGCCCGAGTGCGTTCAGGCCGAGCGCGAGTTGCTCGCCGGAATCAGTAAGATAGGCCACCATATTGACACTAGCGAGTTGGGGGCTAATGCACTCCGGGCATGGATCAAGCAGTTTATCAAACTGGATCGCGCGCGGCTCACGCTGTTGTTCGAGTCGTTCGGTTTTAAGCACGGCATACCGCTGGATGCCGACTTCGTGTTTGATGTTCGCTGCCTGCCCAATCCATTTTACGATGTGGCGCTGCGCGCGTTGACAGGTAAGGATCTGCCTGTTGCAGTTTTCCTGGAAAGTACACCGACGGCGCAGCTGATGCTAGGCGACATATCTGGCTTCGTGGAGCGCTGGCTGCCCAATTTTATCGCAGATAACCGTAGCTATTTGACGATTGCGATCGGGTGCACCGGCGGGCAGCATCGCTCGGTCTATCTTTGCGAAAAACTCACTCAATACTTTGAATCGCGCCAGCAGGTCATATTGCGTCACCGCGAACTGACTTAACAATGGCCGTACTGCAGCACATCAGGTTAGGAGACTGGCTGACGCTGGTGATCGGTAGTGTGTGTGTGATTTTACTGGCCATGAAGTTGTGGAGCGGTGATCTGGCAGATAAAGCGGTGATCCGCAGCGGTGGCAAAGTGTTTCGCGAGGTGACGTTGTCGAAGGACCAGAAAATTGAAGTGCCAGGTCCCTTGGGTATCAGTGTCATCGCGATACAGAATCGCCGCGTGCGTATTGCCTCAGACCCCAGCCCGCGTCAATACTGTGTGCGACAGGGGTGGTTACAACAGGCCGGTGAGATCGCTTTATGCTTGCCCAATCAAGTCAGCGTCGAATTAACCGGCAGCCATAAACGCTATGACAGTCTCAGTTACTAAAATGCAGGATGCAAGATGCGGCATGCAGGATGCAAGACCGCAGGGGTCTTCGCCTAAAAACATAGTCGCGCTTTGCGCTCGTTGTTTTGAGCGAGGAGTGAGGAGCGAATGAACACCTCGGCGCAATCCTCAATCCCCAATCCTCGATCCTCAATCCTGCTTCACACCACTGATGAGGATCACCATGTCGCGCGGATGGCGGCGGTGGCGCTCGGGTTAACCATCTTGGAAGGTGCGATTCCATCGCCCCTGCCGGGGGTCAAACCGGGGCTTGCCAATATAGTGACCTTGATTGTGCTGGCGCGCTACGGTTGGCGTACCGCCGTCTGGGTGTCTTTGCTCAGGGTTTTTGCCGGTAGTTTGCTGTTCGGCAATTTTCTTACCCCTGGCTTCTTTCTCGGCTTGTCGGGCGCGCTGTTCAGTTTGCTGGTGTTGGCTGTTGCGCGACATTTACCCTCACGCTGGTTTGGTCCTGTGAGCCATAGTATTTATGCGGCTTTTGCCCATATTGCCGGACAGATGGCCGTGGTCTATTTTTGGCTGATTCCCAATGCCGGGATCGCCTATCTTATCCCGATTTTTGCTAGCGCAGCGTTGCTGTTCGGCGCGGTAAACGGCCTGATCGCGGCGCGTTTCATGGATAATGCGGAAAACAACATGTTCTCACGCGGAGAACGCAGAGAAGGTCAAAATATGAATTCGCAGTCCTCCTAAAATTAATTGATGATTAATCAATAGGATGAGTTTTTATGGTGTTTTTGTTTTGTTTTTCTCCGCGTCTCCGCGTGAGAATAGCTTTGAAATTTTTACTTTGGTGAACAGCGCTCGTGAAAACCATTAATCTTGCCTTAACCGGTGCGTCCGGTATGCCCTATGGCATGCGCCTATTGGAATGTTTGTTAAAAAGCGGGTGCCGCGTGAACCTGGTATATTCACAAGCCGCACAGATCGTCGCAAAACAGGAAATGGGTATCGTGCTGCCGACGCGGCCGCAAGACGCTGAGCGCGCATTGAGCGAGCGTCTGGGCGAATTTAGTGGTGAGCTTCGTGTGTTTGGCCGGGATGACTGGTATGCGCCGATGGCTTCAGGCTCGAATCCGGGTGATGCGATGGTGATCTGTCCCTGTACCATGGGGACGCTCGCCAAGATTGCGGCCGGCATCAGCGATGATCTGATCGCCCGTGCGGCAGATGTCATGATTAAAGAGCGACGCCCGCTGATACTGGCACCGCGAGAAATGCCGTTTTCGGTGATACATCTGGAAAATATGTTGAAACTCGCCCGCGCGGGGGCGGTCATCATGCCGCCCAATCCCGGTTTCTACTATCAACCGGGTAGCGTTCAGGATATGGTGGATTTTGTGGTGGCGCGTATCCTTGATCACCTCGGCGTGGCGAATACTCTGCTGCCGAGATGGGGTGAGGATGCTGCTATTGATTAAAAGTATCTATTAATCAATGTGTTGTTGAATTATGGTTCCTGAATGACCTCGAAGTCGTGCGTCACGGCGGCAGTCGCGCCCAGCATGATAGAAGCGGAACAATATTTTTCGGCGGAGAGATTGATGGCTTTTTCGATGACTTCCGGCTTCAGATTTTTGCCGGTGACCACAAAGTGCATGTGTATTTTGGTGAATACCTTGGGATCGGTTTCGGCGCGTTCGGCATCCAATTCCACGTAGCAGTCGGTAACCGCCTGACGGCTTTTCTTCAGAATGGTGATGACATCGAAGCTGGTGCAGCCGCCGGCGCCCAGCAGTAGCAGCTCCATCGGACGAGGCCCGAGATTTCTCCCTCCTGCGGCGGGTGCGCCATCCATCAGGACGGCGTGATTGCTTTCTGTTTCACCTAAGAAGGCGACATTTTCTACCCATTTGACGCGTGCTTTCATGCTAATTCCTTAGTTTTTTAGAGATAACTGATTTTGCCTGATATACGAGCAGGCCGATGACTTCGTGTACAAATATTTTGCTGTCGCGCAAAGCTTCGGCTCGCGGCACGAAGGCGAGCAAATCAGTTTGGTAGCGTGTGGTAAACGCGGTCGGCGCTTCGATTACCTCAAAACCAGCCCGCCGGAACGCAGCAGCCGAGCGCGGCATGTGCCATGCGTGCGTGACCAGATATATTTTATTAATACCATTCTTCTGCAAGGCCTGGTAAGAATTGCGCGCATTTTCAAAAGTATTGTCAGATGCATCTTCTGTCCAGCATACCGGCACCTGAAAGTCCTTTTCAAGCGATAGTCGCATTTGTTGTGCTTCAGACGTGCTGTTGCCAAGCGGTTTGCCGCCCGTCACGAGTATAGGTAATTTGGATTCGCGTTGTAATCTGGCGCCATAGCGCAGGCGCACCAGTGTCGTGTCGCTGATGGTATCCTGCCCCGCATATTCTGGCGCGTTGAAATAGCTGCCGCCGCCCAGTATCACAATGGCTGCATTGCCTTGAGGTGTCGTTTGGAGTGTGGAGGTCTTCGCTTCCAGCAGGTGTAATGCGCTCTCTGCAATATAGGGGGTGGACGCCAGCCAGAGCAGAGCGAAGGCGATAAATATCAGCGTTTTGGCCGTTTTAGGGTGGCGAAAAAGCAGCAGCGCGCCTATCAACGCTAGAATCAGCAGGCTGAAGGGAGGTAATAGCAGGGAGCTGATCAGGTTGGTGGCAAACCAGTGCATGAGGCGGCTTTCAATTTAATAGCTTGCCATCTTATTACAAAATCGTGGAAAAACCGCGCGCGCTGAGTCAAATTGCGCGCGTTCCGTCCTTGAGTAAGTCCTCGTTGTCGGGAGAAAGATAAATACTGTTTGACAGGCGTTGATTCGCTGTATATCATTCGCGCCCTTCGAGGTTTCAATATAGAATTTTAGGGTTAGTGGATATGAAAACATTTTCCGCAAAAGCACACGAAGTCCAGCACGAATGGCTTCTTGTTGATGCTGCTGATCAAGTGCTCGGCCGTCTGGCAGCACAAATTGCTTCGCGTCTGCGTGGCAAGCATAAAGCAATTTACACCCCACACGTTGATACCGGCGATTTCGTCGTTGTCATCAATGCGGATAAATTGCGAGTAACAGGTAACAAGGCTGAAGCTAAGTTGTACCATCGCCACACAGGTTATCCTGGCGGTCTGTACACGACAAACTTCACCAAGATGCAAGGCCGTCATCCGGCTCGCGTTCTGGAAAAAGCTGTTAAGGGCATGTTGCCTAAAGGCCCTCTGGGCTATGCGATGTTGCGCAAAATGAAGGTTTACGCAGGTCCTGCGCATCCTCACGAAGCTCAGCAACCGACACTCATTAATTTGTTGAAGGCGTAATCATGACTGTTAGTTATAACTACGGAACAGGTCGTCGCAAGAGCGCGGTGGCACGTGTGTTCATGAAGGCTGGCAAGGGCGATATCATCGTCAATGACAAGCCTGTTGATCTGTACTTCTCACGTGAAACCGGTCGCATGATTGTGCGTCAACCATTGGGTCTGACAGAAACTCTGGGTCAGTTTGATATTATGGTTAACGTATCAGGCGGCGGTGAAAACGGCCAGGCTGGTGCAGTTCGCCACGGTATCACTCGCGCTTTGATCGACTACAACGCAGACTTCAAGCCAGTTTTGAAGGCCGCAGGTTTGGTTACTCGCGATGCGCGTGAAGTTGAACGTAAGAAAGTCGGTCTGCGTAAAGCTCGCCGAAGGAAACAATTCTCCAAGCGTTAATCGCTGGGACGAATTACAAAAACCGCCTTCGGGCGGTTTTTGCTTGTATGATGCCATGTCATTAATAAAGGGGTTGCGATGATCAAGGTTGGCATAGTAGGCGGGACGGGTTATACCGGTGTTGAGTTGTTACGCTTGTTGGCTTTACATCCACAAGTTAAATTGCAGGTGATCACTTCCCGTGCAGATGCCGGGACGCGTGTCGATCAGATGTTCCCGAGTTTGCGGGGGTTTGTCGATCTTTTGTTCGTGCATCCCGATGAAGCGCATCTGGAAACCTGTGATCTGGTGTACTTCGCGACCCCGAACGGTATCGCCATGCAGCAAACGCGCGCCCTGTTGGATGCGGGTGTCAAGGTCATCGATCTGGCTGCGGATTTTCGCCTGCAGGATATTGCTTCCTGGGAGAAATGGTATGGCATGACGCATGCCTGTCCTGATCTTGTTGCGGAGGCGGTCTACGGCTTGCCTGAAGTCAACCGTGAAAAAATTAAATCCGCCCGCCTGATTGCCAATCCGGGCTGTTATCCGACGGCGGTACAACTGGGCTTCATTCCTCTGATCGAAGCGGGTGTGATTGAAACCGGGAGTCTGATCGCGGATGCTAAGTCAGGTGTCTCGGGTGCGGGACGCAAGGCGGAAATCCCCGCATTATTTGCGGAAGCCGGGGATAACTTCAAGGCATACGGCGTTGCCGGGCATCGGCATCTTCCTGAAATTAAACAAGGACTTGCAAATGTTTTAGGCGCCGATGTCGGGCTGACTTTTGTGCCGCATTTGACGCCATTGATACGCGGCATTCACGCAACGCTGTACGGTAAGCTCACTCGCGATATCGATTTGCAGGCTTTGTTTGAGGCGCGTTACGCCAATGAACCGTTTGTCGATGTATTGCCTGCCGGTAGTCATCCTGAAACGCGCTCGGTCAGAGGCTCAAACCGTTGCCGCATCGCGGTACACCGTCCGCAAGGCGGCGATACAGTCGTCGTGTTGTCCGTGATCGATAATCTGGTCAAGGGTGCGGCGGGGCAGGCAATTCAGAATATGAACATCATGTTCGGTTTTGCTGAAAATACCGCATTGAACATTGTGCCATTACTGCCATAATGTGTATGTTCGGTCTTTGCTTATTTTGCAAGCAGGACGGTTAATGGGAGGCCATTATTAAAATCTGGCGCCGTACTAAGCGAAGATTCAGTATTGCGGCGCCACGCTTGTCAGTGCGCCCGCATATCGCTTGGTATTTGCGTTGGGGTATGATGTTGCCGTTTGTGCTGGCTGCAATGGCTTTAGTGTGGTTTGCTTATAACAGTGGTTTGGAGTTTGCCGGATTCCATCGAGGAGAAACTCAGCGAGAGTTGGATGAACTGCATAGCCGGGTTGCCAAGCTGACCGATGAGAATGCGCAGCTCAACAGCAAAGTTTTGAAACTTCAGCAGGAGGTTCAGATTGAGCAGGGGAGTAGCCAGGAGACATCCCGCCAACTCAAGGAAATGAGCGAGGACAATGCGCGTTTGCAGGAAGATTTGAATTTCTTTCAGAATTTGACTGCGACGCGAGGTAAAGAAGGCGAGCTATCTATACTGCGTTTGAGTCTGGAGCACGATAAAATCCCGGGTGAATATCGGGTGCGAATGTTGTTGGCGCAGAGTGGACAGCGTGTCAAAGAATTCACTGGCGGTTACCAGTTAGTGGCGACTTTCGTGCAAAATGGACGTAAGATTACCCAGCAATTCCCATTCGAGCAGTCCGGACATGGCCAATTTTCGCTAAATTTCAAGTATTATCAGAACTTGGAGCAAAATATCCGGTTTCCCGCCGATGCGCAATTGCAAAATGTACAGGTCCGATTGTTCAAGCAGGATGCGCGTGAGCCTAGTGTGCGGCAGAGTGTGAATCTTTCGTAATGTGAAACGCGCGCATAGTTAGGAGAATTGATTGTTCAAGAAGAAGTATAGCAAGCCACAAAACCGTATCGACACGCTGATCGGTGCAGGTACGGTGATAGATGGTAATGTTACCTTCGTGGGTGGGATGCGTGTTGACGGTCAGGTGAATGGCAACGTAATCGCTGTGCCGGGCAGCCCTTCTACGCTGGTCTTGAGCGAGCAGGGGAGTATCTGCGGTGAGGTTGTCGCGACGCACATGGTGGTGAGCGGTTCCATATCTGGCGCTGCAACGGCCAGCGAATATCTGGAGTTGCATGCAAGAGCCAAGTTGCGTGGGGATGTGCATTACAAGATGCTGGAAATACAATTAGGCGCGGTGCTGGAAGGTCGTCTGATACACATGAATGATAGCGATCAGGAAAAGTTGGTGTCGTTTAATACGAGTAGTACTCAATAATTTAGAGGAGAAATCATGAATGCAATGACAGAAGCTGCGGTAACAGAATCACAAGACCTGTTGGTGTTTACCGACAATGCAGCGGCTAAAGTAAAGCAGCTGATCGAAGAAGAAGGCAATGCGGATCTTAAGCTGCGCGTTTTTGTCAGCGGCGGCGGATGTTCAGGCTTTCAGTACGGTTTTACCTTCGATGAAGTGACGAATGAAGATGACACCGTGCTGAACAAGAATGGCGTGCAGTTACTGATCGATCCGATGAGCTTCCAGTATCTGGTTGGCGCTGAGATCGATTACACCGAAGGTCTGGAAGGTTCACAGTTCGTTATCAAGAATCCGAATGCCACCACAACTTGCGGTTGCGGGTCGTCCTTCTCGGCGTAAACAATAGTTTTGGTTGGAACGAGCGGGCCGGATGAGTTGCTTATCCGGCCTGTTTTTTTTGAGGTGGCAAAGAAGTCTTTGGTTTAGAGTCTGTGCTATCGGCGTATGCTAGACGTGCAAAATAGCTCGCAAAAACCCTGACTGTTAGTGAACCGCAACAAGGAGCCGTCAGTACCCCCGTTCTGAATCCGTAACTTGATAAAAATTACACAGCAAGCAGAAAATTGAATTAGCGACTCAGTTTTCGGTATAAAGTGCGTTCGCTGATCCCCAGTTTGTCGGCAAGCGCTTGCCGATCACCCCCGTGCTGTGCAAGTGCCCACTGTAAGTAGCTTTGCTCGGCTTGTTCCAGCGGCACGATGTCTTGAATAATTGCACGTTCTATTGGTTGAACGCCCCTGTATTCCTGATCAAGATGTTCGGGCATCAGGGTGTCACCATCGGCCATCAGGCTGGCGCGTTCCAGTATGTTGCGCAGTTCGCGGATATTCCCGGGGAAATCACCGGCGGTCAGTTGTGCTAATGTGTCCGGATGTAGATGGAGTTTTCGTTCAGGGTTGATGCGCGTCAACAGTGCTTCTGCAAGCAAGGGAATATCTTCTCGTCGTTCAGGCAGTGAAGGCAGATGGATGGGGAAGCTACTGATACGGTAGTATAAATCCTTGCGGAAAGTCTCATCCTCGACCATTTTTTTCAGGTTACGATGCGTTGCTGAGACAAGCCGGAAATCTGCTCTTAATGGCTCAATCCCACCCACTCGCCGGTAAGTACCAGTTTCCAGAAGGCGTAATAACTTGACCTGTAGGCCAAGCGGGATATCGCCAATTTCATCGAGGAACAGCGTGCCGCCGCTGGCGCTTTCTACAAGGCCAAATTTGCGTTGGGTCGCACCAGTAAATGCCCCTTTTTCATATCCGAACAACTCGCTTTCAAAAAGTGTTTCGGTTACCCCCGAGCAATCCACAACAACATAGGGTTTGGTTGCTCTGGAACTGGCTTTGTGTACAGCCTCTGCTACAAGTTCTTTGCCGGTACCCGATTCCCCTAACAACAGTACGGCAGCGTTGGAGGGCGCCACCCGACTAATTAGGCTCAGCATGGTGTTAAAAGCCTGTGAGCGCCCCACCATTCCGCGTGAGGCGGGATTTGCACTGGCATCATGCACCGTGTGCATCATTTCTACAAAGCAGACTATTTCTCCGCTGTCGTTGTGTATGGGTGTCAGCTCTACATCGATATGTGCTTCGCCGCGTGGCGTCTGGTGTAAATGCAGCACGCGTTGAGCAAGCCCTGTGCTGTTGCTCAGTTGCAATGGGCAGGATTCACCGTGTTCGTCACAGGGGTGTGTATAGTGGTGTGATACCTCATAACAATGTCGCCCTACAATCGGTATGGTATCGCCATAGGCTGTGCGATAGGCCGTATTTGCAGCGATGATCATATAGTTCTTGTCTATCACGACGCGCGGTTCAGTTTGGCTATTCAGGTAGGAAAGTAGTGCTGATATTTGCAGGATAGGCATGACTATCTTTAAGGTGAGTGTCAAAAATGACAGTTTATATCAGTTTTTTATATATTTTAATGCCATATTTGGCATAACGTTTCTCGTTATTTTTTTTGCTGTTTATCGAATTTACATTTTTGGAAGATATCTCATTAATTAACAACATGTTACTTAATAAATTTGAGTTTTTTGTTTTCTGGCACGATTAGTGCTTTATTAAGCAAGCCAATTGAGCCGTCTGGGAATAGCAGTCAGTATTGCCAATCAACATGAGGGAGTGTGGAGATGCGTCAGATTTGGAGTAACCGCATGAGTCGGGAAATTTTGCTCATATTGATCGTAAAAATTATCTTAATTTTCACGATCTGGTGGATATTCTTTCGCAATTCCGACGTGCCTTCATCTGAACAGCTTAGTCATAACCTGCCAGGATCCCGGTCTGTAATCGAAAATAACAAGGAGTAATGACAGATGATCAGTACTGAATTAGTAGATATATCGCGACTGCAATTTGCCGTCACTGCGCTTTATCATTTTTTGTTTGTGCCCCTCACCCTCGGCATGACTTTCATGCTCGTTACCATGGAGTTGACTTATCTGATAACCAGTAAGCAGATTTACAAGGATATGGTGAAGTTCTGGGGGAAACTATTCGGCATCAACTTTGCGCTGGGTGTAACCACCGGAATTACCATGGAATTCCAGTTTGGTACCAACTGGGCTTATTACTCGCATTATGTAGGTGATATTTTCGGTGCGCCTTTGGCGATTGAAGGCTTGATGGCCTTCTTTCTGGAATCCACCTTTATTGGTCTGTTTTTCTTTGGCTGGGACAAACTGAGCAAAGGGAAGCATTTCATGGTCACGGTATTCATGGCAATCGGCTCCAACCTGTCTGCGCTCTGGATTCTGATCGCGAATGGCTGGATGCAAAATCCGGTCGGTTCAGAGTTTTCCTTTACCACCATGCGCATGGAAATGTCTGATTTTTGGGCTATTGTGTTCAATCCGGTGGCGCAAGCTAAATTTGTTCACACCGTATCGGCGGGATATGTGACGGCATCCCTGTTTGTCCTGGGTATCTCCAGTTATTACATCCTGAAAGGCCGTGATCTGGAATTCGCAAAGCGCTCGTTCCGTATGGCGGCAGGATTCGGTTTTGCCTCAGCCTTGTCGGTGATCGTTTTGGGCGATGAATCCGGTTACACAGTCGGTGAAGCGCAACAAACCAAACTCGCTGCGATGGAAGCTATGTGGCATACCGAAGCGGCACCTGCAGGGTTTACGCTGTTCGCGATCCCTAATGAAGAAACCCAGAGCAATGATTATGAAATTTCAATTCCCTATGTCATGGGTTTGATTGGCACACGTTCATTAACCAAGACAATACCCGGCATTATCGAGATCAAAGCGAAAAATCGTGAGCGTATTATTAACGGTGAGATTGCAGTTAAAGCGCTGGAAGCCTTGCGTAAGAATAAAAACGATGCCGCGGCACTGGTTTTGTTCAACGGACACAAGGAGGATCTGGGTTTTGGCCTGCTGCTGAAGAAATACACTGAAGATGTGTCTGCGGCGACACCGGCAATGATACAACTGGCGGTTGACAGCACTGTGCCCAAGGTGGCGCCTATGTTCTTCGGTTTTCGCATCATGGTCGTATTGGGTTTTGGCATGCTGGCGCTATTTTCACTGGCGCTGCTGTATTCGATCAAAGGCACTTTCTTTCACAAAAGATGGCTGTTGCGTTGGGCTGTGTTATTCATTCCTGCGCCCTGGATCGCGATGGAACTTGGCTGGGTTGTGGCTGAATACGGCCGTCAACCCTGGAGTATTTACGGTGTATTGCCCACCCATTTGTCGGCATCGAGTCTGACGCCCGCTAATGTGTACGGTTCTCTGGCAGGTTTTGTCACCTTCTACACGGTACTGCTGATCATCGAAATGTATTTAATGTTGAAGTACACACGCATGGGACCCTCCAGTCTGGGAACAGGAAGATATCACAATGAAAATCCGGCAGCGGCCTGAGTTACTGGCAAATCACTAGGAGAACACAATGTTTGATTATGAAACACTAAAATTAATATGGTGGTTGCTGGTTGGCGCCTTATTGATCGGCTTTGCGATCATGGATGGTCATGATATGGGTGTGGGGGCGCTGTTGCCATTTGTCGGCAAGAATGACGATGAACGCCGCGTAGTGATCAATACGGTGGCGCCGCACTGGGATGGTAACCAGGTGTGGTTCATTACTGCCGGCGGTGCGATTTTTGCAGCCTGGCCGCTGGTTTATGCAACCGCTTTTTCGGGATTTTACTGGGCGATGATGGCTGTGTTGTGGGCGTTGTTCTTCCGTCCGGTGGGGTTTGACTACCGCTCCAAAGTGCAAAATGCAACCTGGCGTAATACCTGGGACTGGGGGCTGTTTATTGGTGGTGCAATCCCGCCTATCATCTTTGGTGTGGCATTCGGTAACCTGTTTCTGGGCGTACCTTTTCAGTTTGATGATACGCTGCGCTCCACCTATACCGGCACGTTCTGGGCCTTACTCAATCCGTTCGCGTTGTTAGCCGGTGTGCTGAGTTTGTCCATGATTGTTTTTCAAGGCGCAAACTACCTGATGATCCGTACGGAAGGCGATATTTACAAGCGCGTACGTACGGCCAGTTTCTGGTCCGGCGCATTAACCTTTGCACTGTTTGCACTGGCCGGCTTCTGGTTGATGAAGGACATTGGCGGCTATGCGATTACCAGCTATATCGACGGCAATGCCTTGCCTGACCCGCTGGATAAAACCGTGGTCAAGGAAGTCGGCGCATGGATGAAGAATTATTCTCTGTATGCCTGGGCAAAGTGGGTGCCGATTACCACTTTCATTGCAATCGTGCTGGGCATGTTGTTGTCACGTCTGCATAAACCGGGGATGGCTTTCATCGCTTCATCGATTACCTGTGCCGGCATTATCGGTACAGCCGGCGTATCCCTGTTTCCGTTTGTTATGCCTTCTTCATCCGATCCGCGTTCCAGCCTGACAATATGGGATAGTGCGTCTTCACAGATGACGCTGGGCTTGATGCTGGGCGCGACCGTCATTTTCCTGCCGCTGATTATTGTTTACACCTCATGGGCGTATAAGGTGATGAGCGGCAAGATAACAACCGACTTCATCAAAGCCAACGATAAATCAGTTTACTGATACAAATAAGGAGAAACAATATGTGGTATTTCGCCTGGATTCTAGGTGTTACCCTGGCCGTATTAATGGCTTCATTAGCAGCCACCCTGTGCGATGCCAAAGAATGTGCGTTGGACGCCGCACGGCGCGCTGACGGATCGCACTGAATACCGAACTCGCCATGACACGGCGTTTGCTTGATCACAGATGGACTCGCGGTTTGCTGCTGGCATTGGCAGCAAGCCTTGCGCTGGCTGTCACCGTCTATCCGCGCGGCCTGATACATGAAGGGGTAGTAATGAGTCACGGTCAGCTAAGCTTGCTGATGTGGGGTCTATCCGCTGGATTTGTACACGGTATCGGGTTCGACCCTAATAACCGCTGGCTACGTGTGTTACTAGGCCCTTTCATCGCATGGCCAATACTGTTATTGGGCTGGACGCTGTTTGTAAGGAATTACTTATCTTAAATGGATGCCGGCATGCATACATAAAGGCTATTGAGAGGTCACGATGATTTATTTTCGCCAATTATTTGATTCAAATAGTTCCACATACACTTATCTGCTGGGCGACTTGACGCAGCACGCAGCCGTGCTGATTGATCCGGTGCGAGAACATGTCGCACTGTATCTGTCGTTGCTGGATGAGCAAGGGCTAAAACTGAGCAGTGTGCTGGAAACCCATATACACGCCGATCATATTACCGGTGCATCGCTGTTGCGTGAGCAAACAGGCGCCCAAGTGATGGTCGGTCTGGGCGGGGATGCAAAGTGCGCCGATATGCAATTGCAAGGGGATGAAATTCTGCACTTCGGTTCTGAAATGATTGCCGTCCTTGCGACCCCGGGTCACACGGCAGGATGCACCAGTTATCTGTGGCGAGACCGGCTGTTTACAGGTGATGCGCTGCTCATTGGCACCTGTGGTCGCACTGATTTTCAGGGCGGGGATGCGGGTGTACTGTATGACAGTATTACGAAAAAAATATGGCGATTGTCAGGCGAAACTTTGATTTATCCCGGTCATGATTATCAGAAAAAGCATGTGTCCAGTGTGGAGCAGGAACGTGAATCAAATCTTCGCCTGACAGGCAAGAGTCGTGATGAATTTATCGCCATCATGTCGAGTTTGAATTTACCTATGCCTAGACTGATTGATATAGCAGTCCCGGCTAACCGGAATTGCGGAAAAGATGAAACAGATGCAACTTGAAATGAAACAGCCTGAACTGAGCCACTTTCAACGCATTGGCGGCGCGGACAAAATACGCCGACTTGTTAATCGTTTTTACCAGTTAATGGACGAGTTACCCGAGTCATATGGCTTGCGTAAGATGCATGCGGAAGACTTGCAGGGTTCGGAGGACAAGCTATTCAAATTTCTGAATGGCTGGATGGGCGGTCCGGATTTATATGTGCAGGAATACGGCCATCCTATGTTGCGCCGGCGTCACATGCCGTTTAAAGTGGACGTATCCGCGCGAGATCAGTGGCTAATGTGCATGGATATGGCACTGAAGGAAGTCGTCGAAGACATGCCACTGCGTGCAGAGTTGTCAGAGGCATTCGCTAAAGTCGGCGATCATATGCGTAACCAGCCAAATTAAACCGCGCCGCTCCAAAAGGGGGACGGTTTAATGCGATAACGGTGGACATTTACCCCGACCCTTCAAACTCTACGATGGGATCAGTGGCATCGACACACTACTGCCAAACAGTTGAATGGACGGCGAAGGTTTTAGGCGACTTTTTTACAGCTATACACACTACCCCAACATCAGCTGTTTAAGTCTGCGATATAGCGTACGCTCGCTAATCCCAAGTTCATCCGCTAACATTTTTCGGCTGCCTTGATGGTGCGCTAAACGGGTTTCAAGTGTCTGACGCTCCATATCCGCCAGGTTCACCGATTTGCTGGTCAGTCCACCAATATTTCTAACTTCTTCCGGAAGATGTGATGGCTCAATGATTTTACCATCACATAACAGGCTTGCACGCTCAATGATATTGCGTAATTCGCGCACATTACCAGGGTAGCCGTAATGTCGCAGCAACTCGATAGACTCATCCGAAAACCTCAGGTTACGGTCTGCTGCAACACGGGTCAACAGCGATTGTGCCAGAACCGGAACATCAGATAATCGCGCCCGCAAGGGCGGCAGTTCAACAGGGAATGTGTTGAGTCGAAAATAAAGATCCTGCCTGAAGCTGCCGCTTTCAACCATCGCCCGTAAATTACGGTGTGTTGCTGAAATCAGTCTGATATCCGCTTTGTGCAGAGCTACAGAACCGACGCGCCGGTAGATGCCGGTTTCAAGTAGACGCAGTAACTTGACCTGCATCACCAGCGGAATATCACCCACCTCATCCAGAAACAGCGTGCCGCCGCAAGCGGCCTCAATCAGTCCAACACGCCGCGAGGTGGCACCGGTAAATGCGCCGCGTTCGTGACCGAAAAGTTCGCTTTCAAAAAGCGTCTCGGTAAGCCCTGAACAATCCAAAGCCACGAAAGGCTTGTCAACTCGGCGACTGGAGTCGTGTATGGCGCGCGCCACGAGTTCCTTGCCGCTGCCCGACTCTCCCAGTAACAGCACGGTGGCTTCAGAGGGAGCAACCCTTGCTACCATCTGCAACATATGCTGAAACACGGGCGCGCGTCCGACCAGTCCTTGAGCGTGGGAAAGTCCGCGCGCCACTGCAACGGGTTCCATCTTTTCGATGAAGTACGCGACTTTCCCATTCCCGTCACGCACCGGAGATAGTTCGATATTAACGTAAGCCTCACCCTGTGGTGTGTGATGAAGATGCAGCACATGCTCACGCCGCTCAGAGATCAGACTTTGCCGGAGCGGGCAGGCTTCGCCCGCCTGATCGCATGGTACAGATAAGTGATGTGAAATATCAAAACAGGTTCGCCCAATGAAAACCTGATTTTCGCCAAAACTGCGGCGATAGGCTATGTTCGCGGCCAGCACTCGGTACTGACGGTCACACAGAATATGCGGCTCTGGCAGCGAGTCTATAAATGAAACCAATTCAGGAAGTGGTGGTGATTTCATGGGGAAGTTCGTCCAAAGCAACTCGGACTGCCATAATGGCAGTCACGACTTACAAGTGCAAGTTCAAGCTTCTTTTAATATGAAATAATGAAATGGACGCTGCCCGGCCAATACAGTATCTATTAGCCAAAATAGCCACGTGAAATAGAAAACATGATTGAGGAAACTTGCCAGGTATAAATTGCTGCACTACTGATTGGCGTGTGAAATAAGCACTTTGCCGGCTGCGTCTTTCAAGGTGAATTTACGCAAATTGATCGCCAGTGTTTTATCTTTCGACATACTGATATGACCCTCAAGCTCCAATTTGAAATGCGCATAACTGGCAATATCTGCATCAATCTCAGACCTCATCTTGGCGTCAGGACAGGCAATCTTCCTGAAACTCGCAGCATTGTCATACAGATAATGATAAGGCGAGTTATCGAAATAATATTTCGTACCATTGATAAATAAACGGTTTTCAATCGGAAAGGACTGCGCTGTTTTATCGTAAGCATCCAGCGCGATGTCATCGAGCGAAATCAACACATCCGGATGCGACTTCGCCTGTTGTAACATCTGGTCGATCACCTGTTTCTGCGCGCTATCCGGCTGTACCGGTTTGGGCTTGATGATATGCTCGGTGTTCTCGGTCAGAATCTCGCTGTAATCCACCGGTATGCCTGCATACGCGTAGTAATAAACTTTCAGTAATACCGCTGAATTGAGCAATACCGGACTGTACCCGAAAGTCGACTTAACCGAATTAACATCAAAATGCGCAATATCTGATTTTGCGCCTGGCGTATCTGCCAGACTGGGTGCCTTCTGGTTGATTTCTGTCGGTACAGCGCTGGCTACAGTCGTGATTGTCAGCATACATAAAGCCAGGGTGGTCGTGCGTAATAAATTTCTATTCATCATGTACTCTATAGTTAATTATGGCGTGAAATAAAAGCAAACTTAGTGCTCATCTTCCGCATCTTCCCAGCCGGTAATCATGGTCTTGATATGAGCCAGCGGCGTATGTCCGGTGGTCGTCAGGTATACGTGGGCGATGACAAATACCAGCATCATGTAGGCACCAGCGGTATGGAGCATGGCGACACCTTCCAGACTCAGGTATTTATCCAGGCCAAAATCACTCCAACTGGAAAAGAACAGATAAAGCAGTCCGGAACCCCAGATCAGCGGTGAAATCATCGCCAGCACAGCCAGATAAGCCAGACGTTGCAGCGGATTGTGCTTCTTGGCCGACGTCTTCTTGTAGGGTGACGGCGCATGCTTAAAAATGTCGATACTGTAATAACGTATCATTGCATCGACTTTTTTGATGGTCGGAATGTACTGCGTCCATTCGCCGGTGGTGAACTGCCAGAAGATAGTGAACGCCCACAGCGTCAGCAAGGTCCAGGCAGTCAGCGTGTGATAAACCACCGCCGTTTTAAACCCCAGCAGATGATAGGTGCCGTGCACTTCAAAGCCCGTGAACAACATGAAAATCACCAGCACAGCCTGTGACCAGTGCCAGAACCGTTCGTAACGCTTATACAAATAGATGCGATCTGCAGACATATTAAAGTCCCCTTATTAATTAGACTTGCGGCGTAGCCACACAACAATACGAATCAGGCCGTGTATCAACACACCTGCCAACGTCAGTACAACAGCCAGCATCCCGATGCGTTCTATCCAGGATTGATGATCTTTACTCCGCGAGGGCATGTAAACCCCGTCAATAGCAGCCAGACGCCCGTTGTCAACGTGGCACTGCGCGCAGGCCAGTGCTTTAGTTTTGGGTGCAACCATATGGGAAATCGGCCAGTACATTTGTGTTCTGACAAAGTCATAGTGTCCGGAATAAGGCAGATTAGCCACTTTCATACCGGCTGTGATGGCGCGCTGCCAGTCATAGGCCATGGTAAACGACTCAGGATCAAAGCCAAATGAATGGAACACCGTCAGCACTTTGTTTTCCGTGTCGTAGGGCTGATTGTTGCGGGAAATCTTGAAAGGCCAGATTTTTCCGTCCTGGGGTGTGCCCTCTATATCATTGATGCTGACAACCCCGTTTTTATCTGGTTGTATCTTGTCGCCGATATGCATCCAGCGCTCGGTACCATTAAACCAGCGATATTCCGGCACAACATTATCACCCCACAGGAAGCTGCCCTTAACCCCCCAATAGGTGTTCCTGCCCTTTTCATCTTCGATCACCAAAGGCGAACCATTCGGCGCCAGTTTTCCGGCAGTCGCATAGTTCCAGTCCATTTTGGTCGGCTTGCCACCGCGCGCAAACTCAGGGATATGACAGGTTTCGCAAGCAATTGCACGAGTATGGGTGTTAAGCGTATCCGCAATCTGCTTTTCAATCAGTTTGTTGCCGTGATGCGGCGTCTGACTGTGACAGGACTGGCAGGTTGCTGCATTACCATTGTGCCCCGAACCTGACATGATTGCGCCTTCTTTCGGATTGGCATCAATGTTGTAATGCGAACCGCTGACCTTGTGATTGCTGGTCTGATGGCACTGCTGACAAGGGAAGTTCAGCCCCTTGGCATCCATATGCACGTCGAGTTCATGCGTAGGATTAAGCAGGGAGCTGTCAAGATCACCGTGTTTTACGCCATCGCCTCCACCGCCATAGAAGTGACAGCCGCCGCAATTAGCACGGCTAGGTGCACTCACCTTGCGGGCAATTTTCGACAGATCCAACGGTAATACGTAGGGTTTATCAGTACCGTAAACTTCATTGCAACCGGGTTTGACGGCGATCTTCTCCATTGCCGGATTACCGCCTAAAAATGGCATTTTCCGATAGTCACGGGTGGTATCGTGACAGACTAAACAATCAACCTGATTTTCAGTGCGCTGCTCAAACGGAATGAATTTTTCAGGGTCTGTACTGCCGTAACCGACATGACAAACCGTACAAAACTGCTCGTTACTGACCGGACTGACACAGAAGGTGTTGTACACCTGACTCTTGCCTATCATCTGTTTTGTCTTGGGATTCCAGGCCTTCCAGGTCCAATGCAGGGTGGACATCACTTGCTTACCAGCATCAGTATGACAACTCAGACAGGCTTTGGTGACCTGCTCGGGTGCTGTGAACGGTCCTTGCAGTTGCTTGAAATTACTGTGATCCTGCGGCGTTCTCTGGCCGACAGGTGCGTTCGCTTTAGCGGGTAGTGAAATCGAACCCGGTGGCGCGATCGTATCCAGTACTACGGTTTCTGTTGCAAATGCACAGTTAGACAAAAAGAGTATTGCGAACAATACCCATCCCCTGACCCTGCTTAGACCTTCCTTAGCCATGTAAACATCCTTATTTGTTATTAAGCGCTACTAGCGCATAAATAGCAAAGACTGTGCCAAATATCAGCGAACAATAAATAGTTATTTGATTGTATTGATATTTTTTAATTTTTGAATGGGTGTGGTGCGATCAGGAAACAATAAGGACTGGTAATTTTCTGCCAAAATGACAGATATGCTGCCAGTTTGGCAGGTTGTATCTGTGTTACGCCGGGTAAATCGCGCCAAGGATGCAGGGGTGTCCGGCGCCGGTAACCCGTGGCAGATTGGCGGGAATGCCTAGCAGGGTTTGTTGTGCCAGCCAGGCAAAGGCGATAGCCTCCAGATAATCACTGTCTACGCCGATCTCGCTGGTGGTTTGTACACTGCACTCAGGCAGTAGCGCGGCCAACAGCTTACGTAAGGTGAGGTTGTGCGCACCGCCACCGCATAAATAGATTTCCTGTGCGCCGTCACACTGCTCAAGAATTGAATCGGCGATGGAGGCACAGGTCAGTTTCAGTAATGTGGCTTGCACATCGCAGGCTGCTTCATTCCCATTCAGAAGACTAGTGAGCCAATCCATGTTGAAAAGGTCGCGCCCGCTGCTCTTAGGCGGAGGGAGTGCAAAAAACGGTTCTGCCAGCATTTTCAAGAGCAGTTCGGGTAATACGGTTCCGGTTGCAGCCCAGTCGCCGTTTGCGTCATAGGGTTTGTCGATATGTTGCATGCACCAGGCATCCATCAACAAATTGCCTGGGCCGCAGTCGAAACCGCTGGTGGGGGTGATCGGAGAGAGATTGGTCAGATTGCTGATGCCGCCTATGTTGACGATGACGCGATGGCGGGTAGGGTGGCGCAATACTTTGTTGTGGAAAGCGGGTACCAGCGGTGCGCCTTGCCCACCGGCCGCAATATCTCGGCTACGAAAATCGTTCACTACGGTGATTCCCGTCAATTCGGCCAGCAGTGCCGCATTTCCGATCTGTAAGGTATAGCCGTGTTCAGGGCGGTGGCGTATGGTCTGGCCGTGGCAGCCTGTTGCTGCGATTGATTCGGGTGTGTAGCCGGTTTGTGCAAGTAGTGAGTTAACCGCTGATGCATACAGGCGAGCTAATTGATTGGCGATCAGCTGCGTCTGGTGCAGTTCGTTGAACGCAGGGAGGTGCAAGTCGAGTACGGCGCGCTTGAGCGCCTCTTCGTAGGGGAGAAAGAAGCGACCTTCGAGTTTGGTTTGGTTGTTTGTGAAATCAACTTGGACGGCGTCTATGCCATCCAGGCTGGTTCCTGACATCAGCCCGATATAGCGCTGATGCGTGTCCTGCGGATCCAATTAATCCAGCTTGGCAAGGTTGGTATTGCGCAGCTGAACCAGATTTGCGACAAACTTATCGGCCATACGCTTGAAGGCAACTTTGTTGGCGCCATTGATTGGAAGCGCGTTAGGCAGCGCCACGCTCATCGGATCGTGCTGCTGACCGTTGACACGGAATTCGTAGTGCAGATGCGGGCCGGAAGCTAAGCCTGTCATGCCGACGTAGCCAATTACATCGCCTTGTCTGACGCGATCACCCTTGTGCAGTCCATTGGCGAAACGCGATAAGTGACCGTAAACTGTGGACAGATTGCCTTGGTGATTGAGAATGACTACGTTGCCATAGCCATTTTGCACGCCCTCGAATGCCAACTGACCATCTGCGGTCGCCTTTGCAGGCGTGCCCATCGGTGCCGCGAAATCGGTGCCCTTGTGCGCGCGCCAAGTGTTCAGTACCGGATGAAAGCGCGCAGTGGTAAAGCCGGAGCTCACACGGGAGAAAGGAATCGGGGAGCGTAAAAAGGCTTTCTTCAGGCTCCGGCCTTCAGGGGTGTAGTAGTCGGAGTGGTTAGCGTCGCTTTGGAAACGAACGGCCCGGTACGAGTGCCCTTGGTTGATGAATTCAGCAGCCTGGATTTGCCCTGTTTTGACGAGGGCGCCATTGCTGTAGGTCATTTCATAGACAGCGGTGAATTTGTCGCCGCGTTTTAAGTCATGATGAAAGTCCACATCGCCACTGAAAATCTCAGTTAGCTGGTTGGCGGCAGCTTCCGGCATGCCGGCAGCATCGGTTGCAGCATACAGGCTAGTCTTAATTTCGCCGGTACGGACAAACAAGCGTTTTTCCAGTTGAGCCGAAACAGCCTTTGAAGTAAACGAGTTGCCTTGTTTTTTGATGACTATTTGTCCACCCTGATCGTTCAGATAGCGTAATGAGATCAGTGCGCCGTTGACGTCGGTCTCTGCCTGCACTTCTTTTCCGTTGGACAGCTTACGAAATGGCTTTGCGTCGGCGCGGTTACGCAGATAATCGCTGGCGGCGGCATCGTTGATATTCAGGCGCTGCATCAGGTCGGCAACGGTGTCGCCGGACTGCACACGTTCGGTGTGCCAGAAGGTAGTGGCTGCTGCATCGACTGATGCGCTGCCGGGTAAGGCGATTTGTTCGATGGAAACTTTGCCGGTGTTTAAACCGAGATTGCTGGTAGGTACCAATCCAAAAGCGGTCACAACCCCCAGCAAGGGCATGGTGGATAGGGTAATAAACCAGCGAATTTTATTTTTGCGTTCTTGGCTGAGCATGTTTTGCGTTAACATTCGCGTCTCCGTGAGCGGCGTGATTTTTCGTCAGTAGCTCGCTGCATTTTAATAGTCGCGAACTTTAACAGAAACTCGCATGCCCATAAAGGAAAACTGACAATATAGTGAATAAAAAAACATCGTTGGTCACTGTGTGTTGTTGGCTGAATAGGGAGTGATGGGTTTTCTGTAACTTGAAGTGGTAAAATATATGAATAAAATCAATGAAATAGATGCGCTTGGAATAATTCGGCGCGGCGCGGACGAGTTGTTGATCGAATCCGAGCTAAAACAGAAGCTGTCGCTGGGTCGGCCCTTACGAATTAAGGCGGGTTTTGATCCCACGGCGCCCGATTTACATCTGGGTCACACCGTGTTACTCAACAAGATGCGCCAGTTGCAGGAATTAGGTCATCATGCACTGTTTTTGATCGGCGACTTTACTGGCATGATCGGCGATCCGACCGGTAAGAATACGACGCGCCCTCCCTTGACACGCGAGCAGGTGGTGGCGAATGCGCAGTCTTATCGCGAACAGGTGTTCAAGGTGCTCGATCCGGACAAGACCGAGATCGTCTTCAATTCGACCTGGATGGATAAATTCAATGCGGTTGATCTGATCAAGCTGGCAGCGACGCACACGGTTGCCCAGATGCTGGAGCGAGATGATTTTTCCAAGCGCTACAAAAGCAGTCAGCCGATCGCGATCCATGAGTTTATCTATCCGCTGGTTCAGGGTTATGACTCGGTTGCCTTAAAGGCGGATCTGGAGCTGGGCGGCACCGATCAGAAATTTAACTTGTTGATGGGGCGTGAGTTGCAGCGCCATTTCGGACAGCCTGCGCAGTGCATATTGACGATGCCGCTGCTCGAAGGTCTGGACGGCGTGAACAAGATGTCCAAGTCGCTGGGTAATTACATCGGAGTCACCGATGCGCCGCAGGATATGTTCGGCAAGCTGATGTCGATAACCGACGTGCTGATGTGGCGTTATCTGGAGTTGTTGTCGTTCCGCAGCCTGAGTGAAATCGCCGCCTGGCGCATCGAGGTGGAAGGCGGACGCAATCCGCGCGACATCAAGGTGCTGCTGGCACAAGAAATCGTCGAGCGTTTTCACAGTAAACGCGATGCGGTAGCGGCGCTGGAGGAATTTGAAGCGCGATTCCGTAAGGGGGTGTTGCCGGATGATATGCCGGAAGTCACGGTAGCCTCGGTGGATGGCTGTTTGCTTGTACCACAATTGCTCAAGCTGGCAGGTCTGGTTGAAGGAACCTCGGAGGCGATGCGCATGATTACCCAAGGCGCGGTGAAATTGGATGGCGAGCGCGTGAACGATAAGGGTGATGCAGTCGCAGCGGGTCGGGTGGTGGTGGCTCAGGTGGGTAAGCGTAAATTTGCCAGAATTACCGTGTCGTAGCAAAAGCTGAGTTAATTTTGACTCAATTTAAAATATAAGTTGTGGCGCGCGAGTGCTTTTGCTAGAATCGCGCCCTCAATTTTTAGGTGAAGGTAGTTTGTAGATGACAACCGTACGTGTTAAAGAGAATGAGCCGTTTGAAGTTGCAATGCGTCGTTTCAAGCGTTCTGTGGAAAAGACTGGTCTGCTGACCGATCTGCGTGCACGTGAATTTTACGAGAAGCCAACGGCTGAACGTAAGCGCAAGCTGGCTGCCGCTGTTAAGCGTCACTACAAGCGTCTGCGCAGTCAAACTTTGCCTCCTAAGCTGTTTTAATTCGGATTTATTCACGCCTGCGTGGAATGTGGAGGCGCTATGAGTCTGAAGCAGCAAATTACCGATGATATGAAAGCAGCGATGCGCGCAAAAGATGCAGCGCGTCTCTCTGCTATACGTCTGTTGCTCGCGGCGATGAAACAGCGCGAGGTGGATGAGCGCATCGAATTATCCGATGCGGACGTGGTTGCGATCATCGAAAAGATGAACAAGCAGCGGCGTGATTCCATCAGTCAATACGAGGCGGCTGGCCGTCAGGAATTGGCGGACGTGGAAAAGTTCGAGATGGATGTGTTGGCTAACTACATGCCGCAACAGTTGGGCGAAGACGAAATTGTCGTCGCCGTGGCGGAAGCGATTGCATCGGTAGGCGCCGCAGGTCCTCAGGACATGGGCAAAGTGATGGGCGTGCTCAAAGCCAAATTGGCAGGGCAGGCTGATATGAGTCGTGTTTCAGCTCTAATCAAAGCTCAGCTCACCAAATAGTTTTTTCGATCGGGTTTACCTTAGGGTAAGCCCGTTTGTTTTATGTAGCTTATTGATTTATTTGATAATTTGCAATCTGTTGTTCCGTTGATAAAGGCGCTGCCGGCATGATTCCAAAAAGCTTCATACAGGATCTGCTCAATCGCGTGGACATCGTGGATGTCATCGAACGCCACGTGCCGTTGAAGAAGGCTGGGGCAAATTACGTCGCCTGCTGTCCCTTTCACAACGAAAAATCTCCCTCGTTTACCGTTAGTCAGTCCAAGCAGTTTTATCATTGCTTCGGTTGCGGCGTGCATGGCACGGCGATCGGCTTTGTCATGGAGCATCTGGGCTTAGGCTACGTCGAGGCGATCGAGGAGTTGGCGCAGAATGTTGGCATGGAAGTGCCGCATGAGCGCGCTACAGCCGGTGAGGCTTACCAAAAGATCGCGCCTGATTTGTATGAATTGATGCAAACGGCGACCTGCTATTACCGGGAACAGTTAAAGCTCTCTCCCCGTGCCATCGATTATCTGAAGAATCGCGGATTAAGCGGTGAGATCGCCGCAAAATTTGCTATCGGATTCGCGCCGGACGGCTGGCAAAATTTAGCCGCTGCCTTCCCCGATTATCAGGCTGCTGCACTGACCGAAGTGGGTTTGGTGATCAGCGGGGATGGCGATAAACGTTACGACCGGTTTCGCGACCGGATCATGTTCCCCATCATCAATGTGCGCGCGCAGGTGATCGGTTTCGGCGGGCGTGTGCTGGATAAGGGCGAGCCGAAATATCTCAACTCGCCGGAAACGCCGCTTTTTGAAAAAGGTCACGAGCTGTACGGTTTGTATCAGGCGCAAAAAGCCATACGCGCCGGGCAGCGTGTGTTAGTCGTCGAGGGCTATATGGATGTGGTGGCGCTCGCGCAGCACGGCGTGGCTTATGCTGTCGCGACGCTGGGTACGGCGACCACGCCGTATCACATTCAGAAGTTGCTGCGACTGGCCGATCAGATCGTATTCTGTTTTGATGGCGATAAGGCGGGGCAAAAGGCCGCCTGGCGTGCGCTGGAAAATGCGCTGCCCCATTTGCAGGACGGCAAGCGCATCGGTTTCTTGTTTTTGCCGACGGAACATGATCCGGATAGTTTTATCCGGGAGTTCGGTCAGGAGGTGTTTGAGCGGCAGGTCTCCGATGCAATGCCGTTGTCCGGTTATTTGCTGCGCGAAATCAGTGCGGAGCTGGATCTGCGCACTCAGGAAGGGCGAAATCAATTGTTGCAACGCGCCAAGCCCCTGGTGACGGCCATCGCATCTCCGGTGACTGCGCTGTTGTTGCGCAAAGAGGTGGCCGCGCTATCCGGTGTGAGTCAGGCAGAGTTGGAAGCGCTGTATGAAATTAAGCCTATCGTGCAGGCACCGCGCCCGTCTTTGAAAAAAGCGGCGCGCACTCCGTTTCCGGTGCAGCGCTTGTTGCTGCAATGTCTGATCGCGCAACCTGCGTTGGGTGTGCAAATGCCGGAAGACTGGCATGGTGAGGGCGCGGATGCCGAGGCGATAGTCGCTGTTTTGGCGGCGTTGCGAGAGGCAGATTTTACGATCAGCAGTCCCGCGTTAACGCAGTTGTTTCAGGGGACGGTGCATGCAAGGCCGATGGCGCAGGCGGAAGCCGACATGCTGACCTGGGGTGAGTCGTTCGATGTAGAGGCTGAGTTTGCCGGTTTGTTGGCCAAACTCAGTGAAGAGCAGCGTCGCCAGCAATTTCAGACTTTGCAGGCTAAGACGGCGCAAGGTGGATTGTCCAGTCTGACCGCGTCCGAGCGTGAAAAGTATTTGCGCCTGTTGCAGCGCGGATAACGGGTGAGTGCTCGCCAACGGGCATGGCGAAGAAACTCCTGTGATAATGATACTCTGCCCGTTCCCCTTTTCGGCCTTCCCCCGCAAATGAATTTTTGCGAGGGCAGGGGAAGATGTTCACTGCGTGGTTTCACGTTTATGGCGACAATGATTAAGAAAAACTGAATGTATTCAGGTATAATGCAGCGCTTTTCTGCGACGCTAACGCAGGCCTTACGCAATTGGAACTTGAAGAATTATGGTAACGATTAAAAAATCCAAGAAGAAACTGGACAAGAAGCCGGAAGATGTCGTAGCCCAACCGTTTGCCGAGTTGCAGCAGGATATCGACGCGCGACGCACGAGTCTGAAAGCGTTAATCGTACTGGGCAAGGAACGCGGTTACCTGACCTACGCCGAAATCAACGACCATTTGCCCGATATGCTCGAAGTCGAGCAAATTGAAAGCGTGGCCAGCATGATCAACGACATGGGTATCCGTGTCTGTGACGTGGCGCCCGATGCGGAAGCCCTGATCATGACTGACTCTGCGCCGACGGCGGCGGATGATGATGCGGCTGAAGAAGCAGAAGCGGCACTGTCGACGGTGGATTCCGAATTTGGTCGTACGACTGATCCTGTGCGCATGTATATGCGCGAAATGGGTACGGTCGATCTGTTGACGCGCGAAAAAGAAATCGAGATCGCCAAGCGTATCGAAGAAGGTCAGCGCAACATGATCCAGGCGATTTCGGCCTGTCCGGTGACCATCGCGGAAATTTTGTCGCTGGCAGCCAAGATTGAAATCGACGAAATTCGCGTCAATGAGTTGATCGATGGTTTTGTTGAAATCGAGATGGAAGATGAATCCGGTCTGCACGATGATGAAGATCACGAGCAGGACGGCGAACAAGAAGAGGAAGCTTCGGAAGAATCTGAATCGGGTTCTGAGGAAGAAGGCGACGAAGATGAAGAGGCAGTTGCTGCGGCGACTGCAGCGGCAGCCGCCGCCGATCTGGCGCAATTAAAGGCCGATGCGCTTGCGCGCTTTGCCGTGATCTCCGATTTGTTCACCAAGATGGGCAAGGCTTTCGAGAAGCATGGCTATCTGAGCGAACAGTATAATTTGTATCAGGCCGGCATCACCGAAGAGTTGATGGCGTTCCGTTTTACCGCCAAACAGGTCGAAGCGCTGTGCAACACCATGCGCGGTCTGGTTGAAGAAATTCGCAGCAATGAGCGCGGTGTACTGGATATTTGCGTCAACAAGTCCAAGATGCCTAGACCGTTGTTTATAAAAAGCTTTCCTGGTAACGAAGTCAATATGGACTGGCTGGCTCAGGAAATCAAGGCTAATAAGCCATACAGTGAGATGATGTCTCGCTATCAGCACGCGATTCTTGAAAAGCAGCAAAATCTGATCGACATTCAGAAGCGCGTCGGTTTGCCGATCGCCGATCTGAAGGAAATTAACCGCCGCATGACCAATGGCGAAGCCCGTTCCCACCGCGCCAAGCGCGACATGATTGAGGCGAACTTGCGTCTGGTGATCTCGATTGCCAAGAAGTACACTAATCGTGGTTTGCAATTTCTTGATTTGATTCAGGAAGGTAATATCGGTCTGATGAAGGCGGTAGATAAATTTGAATACCGTCGCGGCTACAAATTTTCGACCTATGCGACCTGGTGGATCCGTCAGGCGATCACGCGTTCCATCGCGGATCAGGCGCGCACCATCCGTATTCCGGTGCACATGATCGAAACTATCAACAAGATGAATCGCATCTCGCGTCAGATTTTGCAGGAAACCGGTCAGGAAGCAGATGCCGCAACGCTGGCCGCCAAGATGGAAATGTCAGAAGACAAGATCCACAAGATTCTGAAGATCGCTAAAGAACCTATCTCGATGGAAACCCCGGTCGGCGATGATGATGATTCGCATCTGGGTGACTTTATTGAAGATTCAAATACCACAGTGCCGATCGAAGCTGCGGTTTACGAGAGTCTGCGCAGCGCCACGGCCGATATTCTGGACAGCCTGACTCAGCGTGAAGCGAAAGTATTACGCATGCGTTTCGGTATCGAGATGAACACTGATCACACGCTGGAAGAAGTGGGCAAACAGTTCGATGTGACCCGCGAACGTATTCGTCAGATTGAGGCGAAAGCGCTGCGCAAGTTGCGTCATCCATCTCGTTCCGAGAAGCTGAAGAGTTTTCTGGATAGCGAAGGTTAAGGTTTTTGTGATTTTAGTTTTTGCCAGTACGTGTTTTTGCAAATGTAGGTTAAAATCGCAAGTCGAGTTTCGGGTCTGTAGCTCAGTTGGTTAGAGCAGAGGACTCATAATCCTTTGGTCCACGGTTCAAGTCCGTGCAGACCCACCAATATAATTAATGGTCTAGGTGTAAAAGCCTGGGCCATTTTTATTTTAATAGGGCATCTGTGAGATATTTGTAAGCTATATGTAGCCGTTTTTTACAAAACGTCTTAAGATTACTTGTCAATTAATAGGAGTGATTTATGAAAAAGAGCATTGTAGCTTTAGCCATTGCTGGATTTGCGATGACTGGTTGCGTCTATGACCGTGACTTTGAGCGCCGTGGTGCGTACCCGGTAGAACATCGCGAGCAGCGTCAGCCGTCTCGTCAATATGAACCCGTGCGTGAGCCGTCGCGTGAATATCAGCGCGATCAACGCGGAGAAGCACGCCGTGATGAGCGTCGTGATGATGGGCGTGGCAGGGATGAGTCTCGTCGTGACGAGGGGCGTAGTGAAACTCGTCGCGATCAGGGGCGTGACAGAGGCGATCAAAGAGATTGATTTTATTGTCTATTTTTAATAAATTGATGCAGTTCGCCTGTGCATTTTTGTCGTTGAGGTTGGCTTGAATAAAACGTTATCTCCTGCTGCGCAGCGCCGTCTTGCACGCATTGAAGCGCTGACGGAAATCGAATTTCCCGTCGATCTGCCGGTAGTGGCGCGGCGGGAGGATTTGGCGCGGGCGATTTCGGATCATCAGGTGATCATCGTTTGCGGTGAAACCGGTTCGGGTAAAACCACGCAGTTGCCTAAAATCTGTCTGACCCTGGGGCGCGGGGTGAAAGGTGCGATCGGTCATACTCAGCCGCGTAGGGTGGCTGCGCGCACAGTGGCGAACCGCATCGCATCGGAGCTCAAGACTGAGCTGGGCGGGTTAGTCGGTTACAAGGTGCGCTTTCACGACAAGGTGTCTGCCGATACCGTTATCAAACTTATGACGGACGGCATCTTGCTGGCCGAAATTCATCGCGATCCGCTGTTGCGTCAATATGACACCATCATCATCGATGAGGCGCACGAGCGCAGCCTGAATATCGATTTTCTGCTGGGTTATTTCAAGCAACTGCTACCCAGGCGGCGAGATTTAAAACTGATCATCACTTCTGCCACGCTGGATGCCGACCGGTTCGCACGTCACTTCGGTGCGGTGGTGGTCGAAGTGTCCGGGCGCAGTTATCCGGTCGAGACGCGTTATCGTCCCTTGCAGATCAGTGAGGAAGGCGAACCGCAGGATGTGCCGCAGGCGGTAAGTTCAGCGCTGGACGAATTGGCAGCCGGAGGCTTGCGGGGCGATGTGTTGGTGTTTCTGCCGGGAGAACGCGAGATACGCGACACCGCAGAAGTCTTGCGCAAGCATCATCCCAAAGGAATAGAAATTTTGCCGCTGTTCTCGCGTCTGTCGGCAGTCGAGCAGGACAAGGTATTTAAAACCGGTGGCAAACGGCGCGTAGTGCTGGCGACCAACGTGGCGGAAACCTCACTGACCGTGCCGAATATCGGCTATGTGATCGATTGCGGACTTGCAAGGGTGAACCGTTACAGCATCAGGCAGAAGGTTGAGCAGCTGCATATCGAGAAAATCTCGCGTGCGGCGGCGAATCAGCGTTCCGGGCGTTGCGGACGCGTGATGAGCGGGGTGAGCGTTCGTTTGTACGACGAGGCGGATTTTTTACAGCGCGACGAGTTTACCGATCCTGAAATTTTCCGTGTATCGCTGGCGACCGTGATTTTGCGCATGAGCGCGTTGGAGCTGGGCGAAGTTGATGAATTCCCGTTCATCGAACCGCCTACGCCGCGCATGATTGCGGATGGCTATCAGTTGCTCGCTGAACTTGGCGCGATATGTGATCTCCCCTCGCCCTCTGGGAGAGGGGGTGGGGGAGAAGGTTTGCGCAAACTCACGCCGCTGGGCCACGAGCTGGCCAAGTTGCCGCTGGACCCTAAAATTGCGCGGTTGTTGCTGGCGGGCCGACAATACGGTTGTCTGACAGAAATTCTCATCATTGCCAGTGCGCTATCGACACAAGATGCGCGCGAGCGTCCGCTGGATAGGCAGGAGGCGGCCGATACAGCACACAAGCGTTTCTCCGATGAGCGCTCAGATTTTTTAGCCTACATCAAGATGTGGGCCTGGTTTGAACAGGCCGTGGCGCACAAGCAATCCAACCGGCTGCTGGCAGAGGAGTGCCGCAAGAATTTCCTCTCTCCCTTGCGTCTGCGCGAATGGCGAGAGTTGCATCAGCAGTTGCACACCCAGGTGTCTGAAATGGGCATGCGCGAAAACGAATTGCCGGCTACATACGAGCAGATCCACAAGGCGCTACTGTGCGGCCTGCTGGGTAATATCGGCATGAAGAGCGTGGATGGCAATGAATATCTAGGTGCGCGCGCCATTAAGTTTTTCATCGCGCCGAATTCGGTGCTGGCGAAAAAAGGCACCAAGTGGGTGATGGCGGGCGAGTTGATAGAGACGCATCGACTGTATGCGCGCACGGTGGCCAGAATCGAGCCTGAATGGCTGGAGGAAGTGGGCGATCATCTGATCAAACGCCATTATTACGATCCGCACTGGGAGAAAAAACCGGCTCAGGTGGTCGCCTTTGAGCGCAGCACGCTGCATGGTTTGCTGCTCAACGCCAAGAAACGCGTGCATTACGGGCCGATGAATGTGCCCGAATCGCGCGAGGTTTTTATCCGTCAGGCGCTGGTGGAAGGTGAGTTTGATACTCGTGCGTCATTTTTTTCCTATAATCAAAAACTTATCGCGGAGATCGAGGCGCTGGAACACAAGGCGCGGCGTCCGGATGTGCTGGTGGATGATGAGCTGATTTATGCGTTTTACGACAGCAAGATCGCGTCACACATACACAACGGCGCGACCTTCGAGGTGTGGCGCAAGGATGCTGAGCGCACGGATGCGAAGCTGCTGTATTTGAAAAAAGATGATCTGATGCGCCATGAAGCTGCTGGCATCACCACAGATCAGTTTCCGCCGCAGCTCAAGATCGACAACGTCAGCTTTGCCCTGAGCTATCACTTTTCGCCAGGTAAGAACGATGATGGTATCACGTTGACCGTCCCGCTGGCGTTGATCAATCAGGTGGCTGCGGCGCGTTGTGAGTGGCTGATCCCCGGACTTTTATCTGAAAAGATCGTCCAGTTGGTCAAAACGCTTCCACAAAAAATCAGACGCAATCTAGTGCCGGTGCCTGAATTCGCCGCGCAATTTTGCCGCGATGTTCAGCCTGATCACACTCCGTTGTTACAGGCGCTGTCGCGCTACATACGTGAGAAAAAACAACTGGATGTGTTGCAGGATGCCTATCGTCTGGAACAGTTACCCGCGCATCTGTTGATGAATTTTCGCGTGCTGGATGAACACGGTCGCCAACTGGGCATGTCGCGTAATTTTTCACAGTTGCACAGTGAGCTCGCGCCTCACGCGGCGCCGGTGATTGCAGCCGTGACCGTGGATAAGCAAGAGACGCTCTCGGAACAGCGCTGCACTTCCTGGAGTTTCGGTGTGTTTGCCGAGACCCGGGAAGTCAATCGCGCGGGCCAAAAAGTCACGCTTTATAACGCGTTAGTGGATGAAAAGGATGCCGTGGTGTTGCGTGCCTTCGATACCAGAGATGCGGCGCAGGCGGCGCATCGTGGCGGATTGCGTCGATTGTTTATGCTGGCTTTAAAAGAGCAGGTCAAATATCTGGAGAAGAATCTGCCGGATGCGCAGCGTCTGGGGATGTTGTTCATGCCGTTTGGCACACAGCAGGAATTGCATGCACAAATTCTGGCGATGGCATTCGACAAAGGGTGTCTGAACGATCCGCTACCCGTCTGTGAGGCGGAATTCACTGCGCGGGCGAAAGAGGCTAAGAATCGTTTGTTGCTGATCGCGCAGGAATTGGCGCGGCTGGTGGCTCAGGTGCTGACCGAGCATCAAGCGTTGCAAAAGTGTTTGCCGCAGATCAAGGCGAATGCGCAGGCCAATCAGGATATACGCGCCCAACTGGAATTTTTGCTGCATCCGCGCTTTATCCGCGATACGCCGTATGAGCGCTTGCAACATGTGCCGCGCTATCTCAAGGGGATCAATTTGCGTATCGAGAAGTTGCGCAGTAATCCGGCTCGCGATGCGCAGTGTATGGCACAGTTGCAGCCCTTATTGCAGGCACTGCAAAAACTACGTCAGGCCAAAAACACCGATCCGCGTGTGGATGAGTTTGCTTGGGTGATGCAGGAGTTGCGTGTGTCCTTGTTCGCTCAGGAGTTGAAGACGCCGGTCATTGTTTCGGTTAAACGACTGGAGAAGATGCTCGCAGCGATGAAGAGTTAGTCATCGGATAGAAGTACGTAAAAAAGGCGCGGTGCTTATGCATCGCGCCTTTTTTACGTTTAGCCGTATTAGCTAAAGAACGCAGTCAATGCGTCGGCCGGAATGTCCACCCCTGTCAATTTGGCTTTTTGCAGCACTTCCCAGAAATAGCGGTAAGTGGCGCGGTCGTGCAACTCCCCTGCGTACTGAATCGGGCCCCAGTCAGCGACTTGAGCTGCCAGCAGGATGTTTGCTGCATCAGAGACTTCACCGTAATTCGGCTTCATCGCATCGACGATCGCCTGAATTTGCGTAGGGTAGATGCTCCACATGCGCTGGAAACCGAATTCGTGGCGTGCGCGACTCGCATCGTTGTAGGTGATCTCGGCATTTTTCAGATCCAGCGTCACGTTGTGTGCAGGAACCACGCCATGCGCAAGTGCGGCGGCAACTACGTTGGCCTTGGCGCGGGCGAGCAGACGGTGTTCAAACTGTCCGGGGCTGCGCATCGCTGAGGCTGGAATCGCGCCGTAATGGCCGCTGACAAAATCCATCAGTCCGAAATCCAGCACCTGCAACCAGGGAAGGGCGGCGATTTCATAGGCTTCATGAAGCGCGCCGTGGGTTTCGACCAAGATATGGATGGGGATTTCGCGGGTGATGCCGTTTGTAGCCGCAACCTTTTGAATATAGGCGATCATCTCGGCCGCTTGCGCTGCGCGTGTGCACTTCGGGATGGTGATGTAGGTCAGAACCTGGCCTGCGCCGCCAACCAGAATGTCTACATCCAGACGCCATGCCGCATGCGTGTAGTCGTGGATGCGTGCGCCTGCCATTTTGTGCTTGTTGTCGACTGAATTCAAAACGCGCACGATCATTTCGGCGTGTTCGCGTTCTTGTCCTGCGGCTGCACCGTCTTCACAGTCACAGGTGATGTCAAAAATCGGACCTAAGCTGTCTTGCAACGACATGGCTTTGAGGATGAGTTTTTCACTTCCTGCAAAATGTTCGCAACTGGGGATGGCCGGGAAAGATTTTTCTCCGCCGAACAGGGCTTGATTTGGGTGTGTGGCTACTGACATGGCGATTCCTTATCTGCGTGGCATAAAAATAGTGTAATCAAGGTCCAGCACGACGTTAGGGTGATAAGCCCTCTTGCCGTTTTTCTCTATGTGGGTGTCGGACAGTTCGCTGGCGGGAATATTCTTCAATCCGACCATGCGTAGTCGCAGCGCGCCGATATCCGTTCTGCCTGGGAGTGCCCAAGAGGCTAGCACTTCCGTCCATGTGTAAATGGTGTCGCCGCCGAAACAGGGATTGCTGTGCGTGCCGGCATTGATGGCGGCGATGGTGAGTGCGTTTTCCAGTCCGTCGTAGGAGAGTGCGCGACACAGTGAAATCACGTGACCGCCATACATCAGGCGGCGACCGAAGGGTGAGGTCTTCATCATCTCGGCATCGAAGTGCAGGCGTGCATTGTTTTGGTAGAGCTTGGTGGCGAGTGTGTGGTCGCTGTCGTCTACGGTCATGCCGGCCGGATGGTTGATGCGTTCACCAACGGTATAGTCATTCCACAATTTAGTGCTGCCTGTGGCTGAGGTTTCAAACTGAGAGAAATCTGCAAATTCAGGGATATACAGTCGATCGACGCTAACCGCATCCGGTAGTTCCGGTATTACGGTCTCGGGGGCGGGACGGGATAAATCCTGCTTATGCACCATCACCCAGCGCTTCCACTCAAGTACGGTTTGCAGATTCTGGTTTTGCGATACCGAATGGACGTATACCACGCCGTTGGTGCCGCTGGAGTTTTGCTTGAGTCCGATCACGGTCGATGCGGTGATCAGGGTGTCGCCGGCATAAACGGGTTGCAGAAAGCGCACATCGGCATAGCCTAAGTTGGCGACAGCATTGACGGAAATGTCAGGGACGGTCTTGCCGAAGGCGATGTGGAAAGCCAGCAGGTCGTCTGTGGTCTGTTTACGATAACCCAGTGCGTGCGCCACCGGTTGCGCGCAGTGCAAAATATGCCGGCTGCCGGTCAAGGCAAGATACATTGCGGCATCGCCTTCCGTGATGGTGCGCGGCGTGGCGTGTTGTATCACTTGTCCCAGCGTAAAGTCTTCGAAGAAATTGCCGCGACCGGGTTGTTTGCTATGCATGTTCGTCTTCCATTTTAGCGATCATTTCACACAGGCTCAGCAAACGCTGAGCGGCTTCAACATGGTGGTGCTCGACCAGGCGGTCATTGACAACGACAGTGCCGCGCCCGGCTGCGTTTGCTAATGACAGCGCGCTGATGATTTCGCGCGCGGTCTTGACTTCGGATGGCTTGGGTGTGAATGCGTCGTTTGCGTAAGTCAGTTGCAAGGGATGAACCATGGACTTTCCGTCAAACCCCATGTCTCGCCCAAGGCGGCAGGCGTATTCAAAGGATTCGATGTCCTTGAAATGGCTGCTAATACCATCCACCACGGCGCGGTTGTGCGCGCGCGCGGCCAAAATTACCATGGACAGACTGGTCAGCAGGGGTAGGCGATCCCGGGTGGTGTGTGCGTGCAATTGGGATGTTAAATCGGAGGTGGCCATGATCATGCAGGCGATGCGGTCTGAGGCGCTGGCGATTTCTTCCGCATGCAGCACAGCGAGCGGACTCGCGATCATCACCATGACGGGAGTGTTTTGTCCGCCGGCCTGATCCAGTGCTTCAATCGAGTTCAGTACATCTTCCCTGCTTTCGATATTTGAAAACAGAATTGCATCGGCGCCGATCTTCGCTACCGCGTGTATATCGTCGTGTCCCCAGGGAGTGTTTAGCGCATTAATGCGGATGACGACTTCACTGGAGCCAAAGCCTCCTTGTTTGACCGCTTCGACGACATTTTGCCTGGAGGATTCTTTGGCTGAAATCAGGATCGGGTCGCCAAGATCAAGAATGACCGAATCTGCCGGCACGATGCGCGCCTTCTCCAGGTAGCGAGTGTTGCAGCCCGGAACATATAGCATAGAGCGGCGAGGTCGAAAATAGTTGTTCATGATGCTCCTCGTGGTGGTGCCGTGGGTATTTAACGTGAATCTCAGGTGGATTCTATCGGTGGGTAAACCTAGTGTCAACAAATTCTTATGTCTTATATAAGATATAAAACACTAGACTTGTAGTGGATTGCGTGATTTAATTCTGTCAACGTAACTTCTACTTCGGAAAAATGATTCAGCCATTAGTGCATCCGAGCTTTCAGCCGCTGTATCAGCAGATTAAGTCATTATTGACGCAAAGCCTGATTTCGGGAGAGTGGACGCCGGGAGAGGCGATTCCCAGTGAAATGGAATTGGCTGCACGTTTTGGTGTGAGTCAGGGGACGGTCAGAAAAGCGATTGACGAGTTAGCTGCGGAAAATATTGTGGTTCGGCGTCAGGGCAAGGGGACTTATGTCGCGACTCACTCTGAGGATATGGTCAAGTTGCGGTTTTTGCGGCTGGTTGCCAGCGATGGCAGTCGTGAGTTGCTCGATAACAAGTTGCTCAGTTGTGAACGTACCAAGGCGACGGCAAATATCGCACGCATTTTGCAAATTAAAGCCGGCAGCGCCGTCATTGATATTAAGCGTTTGCTGTTGTTTTCAAACAAACCGGTGATACTCGATCGGATTATTCTGCCTTCTGCTTCTTTTAAGGGCGTGACGGCAGAGCGAATCGAAGAGTTTAATGGTTCGATGTACCGGTTGTATGAAACGCAGTTGGGTATACGCATGGTGCGTGCGGAAGAAAAGTTGACTGCGATCGGCGCGGATGCGGAAACTGCCGTGTTGTTGGGGCTCAAACCGGGTACGCCGCTGCTAAGTATTGAAAGAACGTCGTACACCTATGGCGACAAGCCCATGGAATGGAGATTGGGGTTGTGTCTGACCGATCAGCATCATTACTTCAATCAGTTTGAGTAGGAATTAGCCAGGTCAGAATAAATTGTTTTTTAGGGCCGGAGTCGGGAGAAATATGAATACTACAAATGTACCTCAAGCTGATCCAACTGGGAACGCCAGCCAGGATGTTAATGCGAACATGTTGGGCGGCTATTGGCCCGGCATCCAGTTGTATTACCCTCCGGTCAAGTATGCGCCGGCACTGGGAATATACGAAGATCTGGAGGCGGCATCCCAGCGTATGAAGAAATATGCGCATCAGACGCACGCGCATACGCTGATTTTCGATTTGGAAGACGGTTGTCGCCAAAAGGAGATGAGTCGGACTTTGCTCAGACAAGAATTGCCCTTGTTCAAACGCCGGAGCGAAGTGGCGATTGCAATACGGATCAATCCGTTTCGCACTGACGAATACGAGCAGGATATGGCGCTGGTCCGGGATCTGGCTGAGCACATCGATGTGGTGATGCTGGCGAAGGCCGGGGAAGCCTATGGTGCGGCTGAAGTGCGTGATTTATCGAGTTTTTTGGTTGGTCTTAAACATCCGATTTCGATACAACCCATCATCGAACACCCTAAATCACTCAAGATTGCACCGGATCTGATGCAATACAGCACGGTTAAACACGTGGTATTTGGTATACACGACTTTTCAAAAGCGATGGGGATACAGATCACGCCGGAAAACTGGACTGAAGAATTGAAGTATTTCCTCAATCAGATCATGTTTGAGGCCCGTATCGCCGGTAAAGGGGTCATCGGTGGCGTGGAAACGCTGATCGGTTCGAGCAGTATGCCGGAAAAATACATAGAGCCCCATGATGTACGTCGCTGGCTGGATCTGCACGGTGAGAATGAATCACGCATTGTGTATAAACACGCGTGTCAGGAAGCTGCGATGGGATTGACGGGTAAGCAAGTGATCCATCCCGGGCATATTCACCTTTGTAAGGTGGCCTATACTCCGTCACCAACCGAAATTACTCTGAAAATCAGAATCTTGAAGGCGGCGATCGAAGCAGATGCGCTGCTCGGCGGTGCAATCCGCATCGATGGTGAAATGTTGGATCCACCCATGTTTGGCAAGGCATTGCAAACCCTGCTCAGAGCGCATGCCTTGCGCGCGCTCACACCGGCTGATGGCGAATTTGCCATGACGGTATTGCAGCTAATGCCGACACAAGTCGTTCGCGAAAACTGGCCGTATGGCGTTATTCTTTAGGAGGCAGCATGTCTACATTTAAACCGTTTGAACCCTGGGTATGGAAAGTTCCTGAAAAATTTAACATCGGTGTGGCCTGTACCGATGCGCATCTGAATACGCCGGCAGCCGGCAACATCGCCATGATCGTGGAAGACGACACGTTAGGTACGTCGCAAATCACGTTCACCGAGCTGTCTGAGCGTACCAGTCGTTTTGCACAGTTATTGAGAAATTTAGGTGTGGGCGATGGCGAGCGGGTCTTGATCCGCCTGCCCAATTGTCTGGATTATCCGACTGCTTTTCTCGGGGCGATGAAGCGGGGTGCGATTTCGGTACCAACTTCCACCTTGCTGACGGCTGAAGAAGTCGCTTATCTCGCACAAGATTCAACAGCGTCGGTGCTGGTCACGGATAAAGCTGCCTGGGCGACCTTGAAGGACAGTCTGAAAGAGGCGGTTAATCTGCGTCACGTGTTGTTGTCAGGTCCGGGCGAAGTGCTGACGGTTGACGGGTTGAATGTTCAGGATCTGGATGCTGCCTTGTCTGCCATCGATTCCTGTGAACCTTCGCATCAGTCCATGGCGACGGATCCGGCTTATTTGGTCTATACATCGGGGACAACCGGTTACCCCAAGGGTGTGCTGCATGCGCATCGTGCGCTGATCGGTCGGACACCGGCCTCGACCTATTGGTTCGATTTCGCCGCCGATGGCGATCGCATCATGCACTCAGGAAAATTTAACTGGACCTATGTGTTAGGTTCGGGTTTGATGGATCCGCTCTTCCTGGGGAAAACGGTGATCGTTCACGAAGGCAGAAACGATGCGAATACCTGGCCTCGTCTGATCAAGAAGCACTCGGCGACTATCTTTGTCGGTGTGCCGACCATCTATCGTCAGATCGTGCAAAAGAGTGATTTCACTCGTGCCGATGTGCCTACCTTGCGCCACTGCATGAGCGCGGGAGAGCATCTGTCCGATGAAGTGCTCAGCCAATGGCGTGAACGTTTCGGCGTGGATATCTATGAGGCGGTCGGCATGTCCGAATTCTCGTACTATCTGTGCCAAACCACTTCGCGGCCAATACGACCCGGTTCAGCAGGGTTCCCGCAACCAGGTCATAAGATACAGTTGCTTGATCCGGAAACCTTGCAGCCTGTGGCCGCAGGTGAAGAGGGAATGATCTGTGTGCCGCAGGATGATCCTGGCCTGTTCTTGAAATATTGGAATATGCCGGAAGAAACCGATAAGTTAGTGCACGATGGATGGTTTTTCACCGGAGATTACGCGCGTTACGATGAAGATGGTTACATCTGGTTCCTGGGGCGAAAAGACGACATCATCAAGAGCTTTGGTTACCGCGTGTCGCCCTATGAAATCGAACGCGTCTTGAAATCTCACCCTTCTGTGGCCGATTGCGCCTCCGTGGGTGAAGAAATTGAGAAGGATAAAGTGCTGGTGGTAGCGTACGCCATCATGCATCCGGGCAGCACGACGACGGCAGATGAGTTGTTGGCTTTTGGTCGCGAACATCTGGCCGCCTACAAGGCACCGAAAACCATCTACCTTGCGCAAGACTTTCCACGTACCAAAAACGGAAAAATATTGCGTCGTGAGGTGCATCCGGCTATCGCGATCTCCAGATCGAAAGCACGGTAAGTCGGGTAGATTGAACTGCCGAACGTTGGAATTTAGAGGAAATTATGGACAAGCAATTGCGCGAAGCAGCACTGAATTATCATCGTCAGTCACCTGCCGGTAAAATATCGGTTAATTCAACTAAGCCTATGATTACTCAAAGGGATTTGGCGTTAGCTTATTCCCCTGGTGTGGCGGCGGCATGCGAATTGATCGTAGAAAATCCGCTGGAAGTTCGCAATATGACGGCGCGTGGCAATCTTGTCGCAGTGATTACCAACGGTACGGCAGTGCTGGGCTTGGGGGCAATCGGCCCGCTGGCCGCCAAGCCTGTTATGGAAGGTAAGGGGGTGTTGTTTAAGAAATTTGCAGGTATCGACGTATTCGATCTGGAAATTGATGAGCGTGATCCTGATAAATTGGTAGATATTATCGCAGCGTTAGAACCTACTTTTGGCGGCATCAATCTGGAAGATATCAAAGCGCCGGAATGTTTTTATATTGAACGCAAGTTGCGCGAGCGGATGAAAATCCCGGTGTTCCATGACGATCAACACGGAACTTCTATCATCGTCGGGGCTGCACTGTTAAACGGTCTGAAGGTGGTCGGTAAACAGATAGACCAGATCAAGCTGGTGGTGTCCGGTGCGGGGGCTGCCGCATTGGCTTGTCTGGATATGCTGGTGAGTCTGGGTGTGCGTATGGAAAACATCGTCGTCACCGATATCGCCGGGGTGGTTTACAAGGGCCGTCTTGAAGAAATGGACGACAACAAGGCGCGTTACGCTGTGGAAACTTCTGCTCGTGTGCTGACCGATGTCATTGCAGGTGCAGACGTGTTTCTGGGATTGTCTGCCGGCGGTGTATTGAAGCCGGAAATGGTGGTGAAAATGGCCGAGCAGCCATTGATTTTCGCCCTTGCTAATCCTAATCCTGAAATTTTGCCGGAACACGCGCGTGCGGTTCGCCCTGATGCGATTCTGGCAACCGGACGTTCGGATTATCCGAACCAGGTAAACAATGCGCTGTGTTTCCCGTATATTTTCCGTGGCGCGCTGGATGTAGGCGCATCGACCATCAACGAGGCGATGAAGCAGGCCGCTGTTTATGCGATCGCAGAACTGGCGCAAGCCGAACAGTCCGATGAAGTGGCCAGTGTCTATGGCGACGAAGAGTTATCCTTCGGCGTGGATTATCTGATCCCCAAGCCATTTGATCCGCGCCTGATTACGCGTATCGCACCCGCAGTTGCACAGGCCGCGATGGATACCGGCGTGGCCGAGCGACCGATCGACGATATGGAAGTCTATCGACAACAGTTGGAAGGTTTCCTTTATCAATCCAATATGTTGATGAAGCCGGTGTTTGAGGCGGCGAAGAGGGCGCCTAAGCGTCTGGTGTATGCAGAGGGTGAAGATGTGCGCGTGTTGCATGCCGTGCAGACCGTTGTGGATGAAGGTATTGCCTTCCCAATTCTTGTTGGCCGTCCTGATGTGGTTGAAAAACGGATTGCCAAGTTGGGCTTGCGTATTCGGGCCGGGGTCGATTTTGAGCTGGTCAATCCAGACAATGACCCGCGCTATCGCGAGTATTGCAACGAGTATCACCGGCTGGTGCAGCGTAAAGGCGTGACTATGGATTCGGCCAAGCGCGAAATGCGTCGCCGTACCACGCTGATTGCGGCGATGCTGGTACGCATGAACGCTGCGGATGCCATGCTGTGTGGAACGATCTTCCAGCCGTTGATGCATTTGCTGTATATCGATCAAGTCATCGGCCATACTCCCGGCGGTAGTGTCTATGCGGCGATGAATATTCTGATGATGCCCAAGTACACGCTGTTTATCTGCGATACGCACGTCAATCTTGATCCGACTGCGGAAGAAATCGCCGAGATGACGCTGCTGGCTGCCGAAGAGGTGCGTCGTTTTGGTCTGGTGCCGAAAGTCGCGCTGTTGTCACATTCCAATTTTGGCAGTCATGAAAATCCTTCTGCGCAAAAAATGAGCCGGGCGCGAGAGTTGCTGGAGCAGATGGCGCCAGAGCTGGAGGTGGAAGGTGAGCTGCACGGAGATGCCGCTCTGTCAGAGAATCTGCGCGCTGATATCTTCCCGGCCTCACGTTTGAAGGGTGCTGCAAATCTGCTGATCATGCCGAATCTGGATGCGGCTAATATTTCCTACAATTTGCTTAAAATGACCAGTGGAGATGGTGTTACTATCGGGTCTATTTTATTGGGCGCCAACAAGTCTGCACATATTCTGACCTCGACCGCAACCGCACGTCGGATCGTGAATATGAGCGCCTTGGCGGTCGCAGCTGTCAAAACGAGGAGAAAATAAGTGAACAAGCGTGATGTGGAGTTGTTGAGCGAAGAAGTCGAGATGTTGATGCAGGAACGCGCCACGTTGCTGAAAGTTGCTGGCGCTGCGGCAGTGCTGATTTCTCATGCGAAGGTGGAGAACTTGCCGCATGAGGTGGTGGAATTTGCCGAGAAACTGTCCGAAGCGCTCAATGCACTCCGAGAAGAAACGCTACAAGATGCCTTGGATGCGGTGGTCGATTGAGCGGTAGCGCGATAAATTAACACTACTTTCCCAGCCAATGTAGTAAAAATGCCCATTGTTCGAGTTCCCGTTCCGAAAGATGGTGGGGTAGATCGAACAACGATTTCCCCTCGAAGGCGGCGTTTACATATAGCTGTGTGTCGCGTAAATAAGCCAGAATCGGCAAGTTTGACGCGGCGAGAAATTCCTCCAGGATCGTCGCTGCGCGGGTTCGTGCATTCATCCGCATGCCGACGATTCCTATCTCACATTTTCCTTGTCTAACTTCCTTTTCTTCGAGCAATATTTTAAGGAAGTCGCGGCTGGCATTTTGATCAAACATTGAGGGTGCAATGGGGATGATGATTTTATGGGCGAGTTTTAGTGTTCGTGCCAGATTTTTGCCGTGCAGCCCGGCAGGTGAGTCGATCACCAGATGGTCTGTAAAGTAATCCTCCCCTTTTTTTGAATCCAATGTCACGATACCCGGTAAATCATCGGTGCGTGCGGCGACCCAGGTAGTAGCGGACTTTTGTCTGTCCAGATCCAGTATCGCGACGCGATGCCCCTGATTGGCAAGGTAACCCGCGATGTTGACCGACAGTGTGGTTTTGCCACTTCCTCCTTTAGGATTTGCAATCAGAATGGTTTTCATTGGGTTCTTTCATGAATAGGGTTGCTGCTTTTTGGTACTAACCGCAGTATCGCACCGATTTCATGTGTATGGTTAATCGTGAATCTGCGTCTGCAGGATTACTTAGGCAAACGAAAATGATAACATCACCGGAACTATTTTTTGGAGAACAGTATGGCAGGTCATAGCAAATGGGCAAATATCCAGCATCGCAAGGGTAAGCAGGACGCCAAACGCGGCAAAATTTTCACGCGTCTGATCAAAGAAATCACCGTCGCGGCACGCATGGGCGGTAGTGATGCTAGCGGTAATCCTCGTCTGCGTCTGGCGATGGACAAGGCCTATGCCAATAATATGCCTAAAGACAACGTCGAGCGCGCCATTAAACGCGGTGCGGGCGAGTTGGACGGGGTTCAGTATCTGGAAATCCGTTATGAAGGCTACGGCATCAACGGGGCTGCGGTGATGGTCGATTGCATGACCGACAACAAAATGCGCGCAGTCGCCGATGTGCGTCACGCGTTTAGTAAATACGGCGGAAATCTGGGTACCGATGGCTCTGTTGCTTTCATGTTTACTCACTGCGGCCAGATGATATTTGCTCCCGGTACAGATGAAAACGGGCTGATGGAAGTCGCCCTCGATGCGGGCGCGGAAGATATTTCAACCAACGATGATGGCAGTATTGAAGTGGTTACCGGGCCGAACGATTTTATCAATGTGAAGCAGGCGCTTGAGGCTGCGGGATACAAGCCGGAATTCGGTGAGGTGATCATGAAGCCGGCAAATGAAGTGATCTTTTCCGGGGATGACGCGGTGAAGATGCAAAAATTGCTCGACGCGCTAGAAGACCTGGATGACGTTCAGGAAGTGTATACCACAGCAGTGATTGAGGAGTGAGGATTGAGACGTGAGGAGTGAGTTAAATGCGGGAAAGCGGGTGTTGCTCGATCCTCAATCCTCGATCCTCGATCCAGCTTCTTTGGACTCCATCCCCAATCCCCAATCCTCGATTCGAATTTTAGGCATAGATCCCGGTCTGCGCATCACGGGGTTTGGTATTATCGACAAGGTGGGTCAGCAACTACACTATGTGGCTAGCGGTTGCATCAAGACGCCGGCAGGTGATTTGCCAGAACGCCTGAAAGTCATTCTCAATTCCCTGGGAGAAGTGATCGCACAGCATCAACCCAGTCATGCGGCGGTTGAAAAGGTATTCGTCAATGTCAATCCGCAATCGACCTTGTTGTTAGGTCAGGCGCGGGGCGCGGCGATTTGTGCGGCAGTGCTGGCCAATCTACCCGTGGGTGAATACACTGCCTTGCAGGTGAAGCAGGCAGTAGTCGGCAATGGTCATGCCGAGAAGGAACAGGTGCAACAGATGGTGCAGCGTTTGTTGAAACTATCCGGTACGCCGAGTCCCGATGCGGCCGATGCCCTGGCCTGTGCGATCTGCCATGCACACGGCGGTTTGGGGTTGGGCGCGCTGGCGACCAAAGGATTTCGGGTAAAAGGCGGCAGATTGATCTGATGAATAGTATGTGGATGGAGTAGACGATGCAACCGATGGAACCGACACTGACAACTTTCTCTAATCCGTTCGCGCGCTATTTTGCGGCGACGCGGCCGGCCTTCCTGTCTGCCAGCCTGATGGCGAGCCTTATTGGTTTGTCTATCGCCTGGCATGACGGACTGGCGTTTGATATCCCGCTGGCGCTGGTCACCCTGTTGTTCGCGCTGATGGCGCACGCGGGTGCGAATGTGCTCAACGACTATTACGATGATTTAAACGGCACGGATGCACAGAACACAGAACGCATTTTCCCCTTCACTGGCGGCAGTCGTTTTATCCAGAACGGGGTGCTGACACGAATTGGGACTCGCAACTTCGGTTTCGCGCTGATGGCTGGTGTAGTGCTGGCAGGCTTGTGGCTGATGGCGCGATCAGCGCCGCAATTACTGTATGTCGGGCTTGTCGGATTGTTCATCGGTTGGGCCTATTCTGCACCGCCGTTTCGTCTGAACAGTCGCGGGCTAGGAGAATTGTGCATCGTTGCCGGCTTTTTGCTGATTGTAATGGGTGCTGATTTCGTTCAGCGTAGGCACTTTTCAGCGCTGCCTTTTATTACTGGCTTATCTTACGCTTTGCTCGCAGCTAACTTATTGTATATTAATCAATTTCCTGATAGGTCTGCGGATATTGCCGCAGGTAAGCTGCATTGGGTTGCCCGGTTGGAGGTGCATCAGGCGCGCTGGGGTTATGCACTGATCGTCTTGCTGGCCTATAGTTGGTTGGCTGCTTGTCTGGTGGCGGGCGTATTGCCCGTGTTGGCATTGATTGCGTTTCTGGCCTTACCGTTGAGTGTAAAGGCCGCGCGTTTGTTGTTCATTCACGCCGCAGAACATCAACAATTGGGTGACGCGATCAAACTGACAATAGGTGGGATGATGTTGCACGGTGCCTTGTTGTCGATCGCGCTGTTTTTCGGAAAATAAAATCGTCATCCTCGCGTATGCGGGGATGCAGTATGTATAGGGATTTAATAAAATGATAGGTCGTTTAACCGGCGTGCTGCTGGAAAAGAATCCGCCGCAGATTTTGCTGGATGTGCAGGGCGTCGGCTATGAAGTCGACGTGCCGATGAGTACGTTTTACAATTTGCCCGCTCTGCATGAAAAAGTGGTATTGCATACTCAACTCATTGTGCGTGAAGATGCGCATCTGTTATATGGCTTCGGTACGGTGGATGAGCGTATCGCGTTTCGCCAGTTGCTGAAAATCAGCGGCGTCGGCCCCAAGTTGGCGCTGTCTGTGCTATCGGGACTGAGCCTGAATGATTTGGCCGAAGCCGTGGCGAGTAAGGAAGCCGGGCGTTTGACCAAAATCCCCGGTGTGGGCAAGAAAACCGCCGAGCGCCTGTTGTTGGAATTAGAAGGCAAATTTACGGTGACAGGTGCTACTTCGCCACATGGTGTTGCAGTTTCTCAGGCCGCAGGCGATATCGTCAATGCCTTGCAGGCCTTGGGTTACAACGAGAAGGAAGCCGTCTGGGCGGCCAAACAATTGCCGAAAGAGGTGGGTGTGTCCGATGGAATACGCCAGGCATTGAAGTTGTTGTCAAAAGGGTAATCTTTGATTTATTTGGATAATTGAGGTGCCACGATGAATCCGATACAAGTACTGAGCGATGAAGAGCTTGATGAGCTGGATGATTTTTTGCTGTCCGACGATACGCCGGATAGTTGTATGGACTTACCCGCGCTGGACGGTTTCTTTGCCGCGTTAGTGCTCAATCCAGAACAGGTGATGCCGAGCGAATATCTACCTTGGATCTGGGATATTGAGGAGGGTGAAGAAGGCCCTTCTTTTGCATCAATCGAGCAGGCCAATCACATGATGGGTTTAGTGATGCGCTATTACAACGGCGTACTCGATGAGATCCGGCGCGGTTGTTTTGCGCCGCTGTTTTATACCTTGCTACAGGAAGATGGTAGTGAGTTTTACGATGCGGAAGGCTGGGCGGAAGGATTTATGCGCGGCGTCTATCTGTTCAGTGAGCCTTGGATGGCGGTGTTTGAACACCATCATACCTTGCTAGCTCCCATGGTTTTGCTGGGTACGGAGGCCGGATGGGAGTTGCTCGATAGCAGCAATGATATAAGGCACGCGACTCAGGAGGCCTACGAGGCTATCGCATCGGCAGTGGCTTTGCTCGATGAACACTTTCGGGCGCAACGAGAGGTTCAAAGCCTGCTGCGTCAGGTTCATCCCGGGGAAGGTGGGGTGCGAATTGAATCTTTTGACATGTCTGTTTCGACAGTGGCGCGCAATGATGCCTGTCCTTGCGGTTCCGGGCTGAAATACAAGAAGTGTTGCGGTGCACCACCGACGTTGCATTGAGTTAAAATGCGGCCAACCAAATAAAATAAAACATGATCCATAGCGATAACCTCACCACCGAACCGCGTCTGACCACACCCGTTGTCGCCTCCCGTCAGGAGGAAGCGTTGGAACGCGCACTGCGCCCCAAGCAGCTCGACGAGTATGTCGGTCAGGAAAAAATCCGCGAACAACTGGAAATCTTTATCGAAGCTGCGAAGCGACGCCAGGAGCCGCTCGATCACGTGCTGCTGTTTGGTCCGCCGGGTCTGGGTAAAACCACACTGGCGCAGATTATCGCCCGTGAAATGGGGGTGAACATACGCCATACCTCCGGCCCGGTATTGGAACGTGCCGGCGACTTGGCGGCGCTACTGACCAATCTCGAGCCGAACGATGTGTTGTTCATCGACGAGATTCATCGTCTCTCGCCGGTGGTGGAGGAAATTCTCTATCCTGCGCTGGAGGACTATCAGATTGACATCATGATAGGAGAAGGCCCGGCTGCCCGTTCGGTGAAGCTGGATCTGCCGCCGTTTACCTTGGTGGGTGCGACGACCCGCGCCGGGATGTTGACCAATCCGCTGCGCGACCGTTTCGGCATCGTCTCCCGCCTTGAGTTTTACACGCCGGAAGAGTTGCAGCGCATCGTGATTCGATCGTCCGGCTTGCTGGAAATGAACCTGTCGTCGGATGCGGCGATGGAAATCGCCAAACGTTCACGCGGAACGCCGCGTATTGCCAATCGTTTGCTGCGCCGGGTGCGCGACTATGCCGATGTGAAGGCGGGCGGGGATGCGACCCGCACCGTGGCGGATGCCGCGCTGACTATGCTGGATGTTGATGCGCAAGGTCTTGATTTAATGGATAGAAAATTATTACAGACCATCATCGAGAAGTTCATGGGCGGCCCGGTTGGTGTGGATAATCTCGCCGCAGCGATCGGTGAAGAGCGCGACACCATCGAGGATGTGCTCGAGCCCTATTTGATACAGCAGGGTTATCTGCAACGCACCCCGCGCGGACGTATGGCCACCGCCATCGCTTATCGCCATTTCGGACTTAAGGTCGCCAGCCATCTGGCTAACGGCGATTTGCTCGATGAACTCATTTAATTCAAATAAATCAATATTTTGTCATTCCCGCCTAGGCGGGAATGACGGGGATGAGTGCAATATTACTATCCTCGCCGCCAATCTGCTTGCCGAACTAGGTGGCCTGAACGAGCAATAATTACGCCGTTTTTGTAGCGGATTGAAACAGGGATCCTTGAGTTTAATATTATTTTACAAATGGTTACAATTTTGCGCTGGTTGTTTGTGTGCAATTGTGAAAAATGACGGCGGAGTTTATGGATGAGTAAGCACAAAATATTTAACTGGCCGGTCAGGGTGTACTTTCAGGATACGGATGCGGGCGGGGTGGTTTATCACGCCAGTTATGTAAACTTCATGGAGCGCGCAAGGACAGAATGGTTGCGCAATGAATACGGCTACAGCAACGCAGCGCTGATGAAAGAATTCGGTGTGGTGTTTGTGGTGCGCACCATGAGACTTGATTATTTGCGGCCCGCGCTGTTGGACGATATGCTGGACATTACGGCCAGTATTAAGGAGTTGGGGCGCAGTGGTGTAAAATTGTTGCAAACAGTGCGTCGCGGGGAAGAATTGCTGACGGAAGCGGAAGTGCATTTGGTCTGTGTGTCGGTCGAAGGTTTTAAACCGGTTCGCCTGCCTGAGGCGTTGCGCTCAAAATGGAATGTTTAACATAAATCTCGCGTAGTGAACGTTTGCTCTTGCCCTCGCAAAGATTTATTTACGAGGGAAGGTTGGAAAGGGGAAACGGGTATGGCGGGTATGATCATTAGGGATGGCATCTTTTGCCATACCCGTTAGGAAGGGTAGTTATGGAAGTTACGCAGGATTTGTCGTTCGTTCATCTCATCAGCAATGCCAGCGTGCTGGTGCAGTTGGTGATGGGTTTGCTGTTGATGGTCTCCATGATGTCGTGGATGTATATATTTCTCAAGTTGTTCGCGATTCGCCGGGAAACCCGTTTGACGAATGAGTTTGAGGAGAGCTTCTGGCGCAATCCTAATCTGAATGAGGTTTACAAGTCGGTGAGCAATTCGGCGCGTGCCGATCAGGGCGCGCTGGAGCGTATCTTCGCAGCGGGCTTCGTCGAATTCGTGAAGCTGAAAAAACAACACGGCGTGGATGCCAGTGCGGTGATGGACGGGACGCGCCGTGCGATGCGTGCGACCTATCAGCGCGAAATGGACAGGCTCGAATCGCATCTTGCCTTTCTGGCGTCAGTCGGTTCGGTCAGTCCCTATGTAGGTTTGTTCGGTACGGTATGGGGGATCATGAACGCGTTTCGCGGACTAGCGAATGTCGGACAGGCGACCTTGGCGCATGTCGCCCCCGGTATTGCAGAGGCGCTGGTCGCGACCGCAATGGGGTTGTTCGCGGCGATTCCGGCTGTGGTGGCTTATAACCGTTATGCCTACGATATTGACCGTCTGGCAACCCGCTTTGAGAGTTTTACCGAAGAGTTCTCTAATGTCTTGCAGCGTCAGCCATGAGATTGATTATTTTAGATTTTTTTAGGGGCGAAGATGAGATCTAACCGTCGCACAAAGAATCGCCTGATGAACGATATCAATGTCGTGCCCTACATCGACGTGATGCTGGTGTTGCTGGTGATCTTTATGGTGACGGCGCCGATGATGAATCCGGGGCAGGTTGATTTGCCTCAGGTCAGTAAGTCAGCGACCCCCGCGCCCGCACCGCTGGAAGTGATCATCAAAAAGGATAGCTCGCTGGCCTTGCGCGATCACTCCCGAGGTGACGATGAAACGCGCTTAACCCGCGATGAGCTGATTTCACTGCTCAAAGCCCGTCAGGGTGAAAAGGCGGAGCAATCGGTGGTGATTTCAGCCGATAAGAGCGTGCGGTATGAGGAAGTCATCAACATTATGGATGTGTTGCAGCAGCAGCATGTTAAAAAAGTCGGTCTGCTGACTCAGGCGAAATGACGACGGCTGTTTATCAGGAGCCCTATCGCGTACCTGCATGGATATTGGCCATACTGGTACACGGTGCGTTTTTCTCATTGCTGTATTTTGGCATTTCATGGCAAACGCAGAGGGTTGAGTTAAGATCGGCCGCTATGAGTGTCGAGTTATGGGGTAGCTTGCCCGCTCTCCCCGCTCCTGCTGAAGTTAAGGTTGAAAAAGTCAAGGTTGAAGAGGTCGCCCCCACTCCGCCACCGGAAGTCGTGGTTAAACCTGATATTGTTATTCCGGAGAAAAAACCGAAAAAGCCGGTTGAAATTAAACCGGAAGTGGTAAAGCCGCTACCTAAGCCTGAGATCAAGAAACCGGAAGTCAAAAAGCCTGAGGTGAAACCAGTCGAGGTCAAAAAAACCGAGGCAAAAACACCAGAGGTTAAAAAAGTAGAAGTGAGTGCAGTAAAGTCTGACGCCAAAAATGGTGTGGCAGGCGGCGTGGTGGGCGGGCAGGGCGGTTCTGCGCATGGCGTCGGTGATCAGGCAGCGCGCGACAAACTGGCGCAGGATGCGGCGACAGGGAGAATAGTGGATGAGTTCAGCGCTAAGATCAGCGCCAAGATTAAACGTAATATAGTCGAACCGCCGGATGTGCCGAATGATGCGCGTGCCGAATTTTTAGTGACCGTATTGCCGGGTGGCCGGGTATTGCCGCCGCGTCTGGTAAAATCCAGCGGCAATAAGGCATACGACAGTGCGGTGGAACGTGCAATTTTAAAGTCTGAACCGCTGCCCATGCCGGATGATGCGGGCCTGTTTAAGCAGTTTCGCGAATTAAAACTGGGTTTTCAGCCAGTTAAATGAAAGGTTTTTAAATGTTGAAATCAGGCTTATTCGCTTTGTTGATGCTGGTGTTCGCGCACACGGCCAGCGCGGCGCTGAATATTGAAATTATCGGTGCAGGAGAGCATCAGATTCCGATCGTGCTGGTGCCCATGGGCGGCGATGAAAAGTTGGGACAGGCGATCAACGAAGTGGTGACTAGCGATTTGCAGCGCAGCGGTTTATTCAAACTCATTGATCCGGCGGGTAAATCACCACATCAGTCGGCAGAAGTTAGCTACCCTGACTGGCAGGTGCGTGGCGCCGATGCCCTAGCGATTGGTACAGTGATGCCGCTGGCGAATGGTCGCATCGAAGCGCGCTTTCGTCTGCTGGATGTGGTTAAACACACCGAACTGATAGGGCAGGCGGTCTCTGTCGCCGACGGACAAACGCGAGCAATCGGACATCGTATCGCCGATCTGATCTATGAAAAATTGACCGGTGATCAAGGTGTGTTTAGTACGCGTATCGCTTATGTGAATCGTCAGAGTAAAAAATTTAGTCTGATTGTGGCGGATAGTGACGGTTACAACGAACAGATCGTGCTGGCGCATAATGAACCTATCATGTCACCTAACTGGTCGCCTGATGGCAGCCACTTAGCTTATGTCAGTTTTGAAACCGGACACGCTGCGGTGTTTGTGCAGTCGCTCTACACTAATCAACGTAAATTGGTGGCCGATTTCCCAGGCAGTAACAGCGCGCCTGCATGGTCGGCTGATGGCAGGCAGTTGGCGGTGGTGCTGACTCGCGATGGCAGTTCGCAAATTTATCTGATGCGCCCCGACGGCAGCGATATACGCCGTATCAGTTTCAGTGGCGGCATCGATACCGAGCCTAACTTCTCTCCTGACGGACAATCTTTGCTATTTACGTCGGATAGAGGGGGGAGTGCGCAGGTGTATAGTATGCCGATTGAAGGAGGGGCTGCGCAGCGCCTGACGTTTGGTGGTGGAACGAGTTATTCACCACGTTACAGTCCGGATGGAAAGTCCTTTGTCTTTACGCACTTGATTGGCGGGAGATTTTCTATCTCCATGCAGGATTTTCAGTCCGGGCAGGTTGAAGCACTCACTGAGGGCGGTTGGGAGAAAAAACCCAGCTTTGCGCCCAATGGTAAACTCATCCTGTTTGCCAGCGAAGCGCGCGGTCGTGGTATATTGGCGACTGTGTCCAGCGACGGTCGAGTCAAACAGCATATGTTTACGCAAAGTGGCGATGCCAGAGAGCCTGTGTGGGGACCACGTCTTTAAATTAACTTTAATATAAGGGGAATAGCTATGAAGAAAATTATTATCAGTGTTGTATTGTTGAATCTGCTGGCTGCCTGTGCCAGCAACAAGCCTCAAGACACCGCCGCAACTACAGCGCCTGCCACGACAGCTGCAACTGCACCAAAAAGTGAAGCATCAACCAATGGTGCTACGACGACTCAAACGATGGTTGATGAACTCAATGATTCGAAGAGCATCCTGGCAGGACGCAGTGTGTATTACCCGTTTGATGTAGCTGCTGTGCAAGATGCAGACAAGCCATTGGTTCAAGCTCATGCTAAGTATTTGAATGGTCATGCAAATCGCACTGTCACACTGGAAGGTAATTGCGACGAGCGCGGTAGCAATGAATACAATCTGGGTCTGGGTCAGCGTCGTGCAGATGGCGTACAAAAAATGCTTGAATTGGGCGGCGCTAAAGCCGGTCAGTTGAAGAGCGTTAGTTTCGGTGAAGAAAAGCCTAAAGCATCCGGTCATGACGAAGCTTCATGGTCGCAAAATCGTCGTACTGATCTGAACTACGCAAAGTAATAACATGCTGAAGCTACGTGCCTTAATACTGCTGGGTTTGTGTTTTGTCGCTCCTGCTCAGGCAGGACTGTTTTCTGACGACGATGCGCGCAAACAAATTCAGTTGGTTGAGGCACGTGTGCTTAAGCTGGAGGCGCAAGAAGTGCGTTTGCTTAATTTAGAAGAGCAAGGGCAGAAACAGACTCAATCGATCTTCGATCTGCAAGGGCAAATCGATGCGATGAGTGGTGAGCTGCGCAAGTTGCGCGGACAGAATGAAGAATTGGCTCACGGCCTGCAAGATGCAGAGAAACGTGAAAAAGATTTTTATGTGGATTTAGATACGCGTGTGCGTCACTTTGAATCTGTTGAATCCGCTGCGGCGGCAAAACCAGTCGAACCGCCGCTAGCGCCGGTGGCAGCTAAGCCACCCGAAGCGGCCAGTGATGCGGCAGGTGACTTGGGCGTGCAGAATCGTGCTATCGAGGCGGCTTATGTTCTGGTGAAAGCCGGCAACAATGCGGATGCAGTTAAAGCCTTGCAAGAATTTATCAAGAAGTATCCCGATTCAGTGCATATCCCTAGTGCCAATTACTGGCTGGCAAATGCGCAGTTTGAACTGAACGATTTTAAAAGCGCGGTGGCGACTTATCACCTGATTCTGAATGCTGGGCTGAGTGCGGCTAAAGAACAGGATGCCTTGTTCAATCTGGCGCGTTGCCAGCATGAGTTAAAGGCGGTATTGGCCGAAAATAAAACGCTTAAACAATTGGTAGCTAAATATCCCGAAAGTGCGGCTGCGGCAAAAGCGAAAAAGCTGCTCACGCCTGTCAAGTAGTTTTCTATGTATGAACCAAACGCGCAACTGCGCATAACAGAAATATTTTATTCCCTGCAAGGTGAAACCAGTCGGGTAGGTTTGCCGACGGTGTTTATTCGTCTGACAGGATGTCCGCTGCGCTGCACTTACTGTGACACCGCTTATGCGTTCACCGGAGGTCAAAGTCTCACATTGGCTGACATTCTCATGCAAGTTGCTCAATATACAACGCGCTATGTTACCGTGACCGGGGGTGAGCCGCTGGCACAAAAAAATTGCCTGCCGCTACTCCGTGCGCTCTGTGATGACGGTTACTCGGTGTCGTTGGAGACCAGTGGTGCACTTGATATAGGGGCGGTCGATGAGCGGGTGATGAGAGTGGTCGACATTAAAACACCGGCATCCGGTGAGGTCGAAAAAAATCGCTGGGACAATCTCGCGCTGATTACCGCGAACGACGAAATAAAGTTTGTCCTCTGCGATGAAAATGATTACCTCTGGGCAAGAGAAATGCTTATTCAGCACCATCTCTCCGATAAGTGCGAGGTATTATTTTCACCGGCTCAAGGTTCATTAAATCCTACTCAATTAGCAGACTGGATACTGAGAGATGGTCTGTCTGTGCGCTTTCAGTTGCAATTACACAAAATATTATGGAACAACGAAGCGGGTCATTAATTAAAAATGCCGTCGTGCTGTTATCCGGAGGGCTGGATTCCGCAACGGTACTGGCGATTGCGCGTGCGCAAGGCTACACCTGCTACGCGCTCAGCGTAGATTATGGTCAGCGTCACCATTCAGAGTTGGCTGCAGCGAAGCGCGTGGCTGATGTGTTAGGTGCGCGCGAGCACCGTGTGGTGAATATCGATCTGACTGGTTTTGGCGGTTCTGCGCTGACCGATAACAAAATTGCCGTGCCGGAGCAGGAGTCGGTGGGAATTCCGCTGACTTATGTGCCTGCGCGCAATACCATCATGTTGTCGTTAGCACTAGCTTGGGCCGAAGTGTTGCATGCGCAGGATATTTTCATCGGCGTGAATGCGGTAGATTATTCAGGCTACCCTGATTGTCGTCCAGCTTATGTCGAGGCATTTGAGAAAATGGCTAACCTGGCCACGCAGGCCGCCGTCGAAGGTCATCCGTTGACCTTGCATGCGCCTTTGCTGCATCTGTCCAAGGCGGAAATTATTCAGCGGGGCACGGAGTTAGGTGTGGATTACGCTTCGACTGTGTCCTGTTATCAGGCTGATGAGCAGGGGCGTGCATGTGGGTTGTGCGACTCATGCCGCTTGAGACGCGCGGGTTTTGATGCTGCCGGATTGGATGACCCGACGCGATATAACCACGCAATTTAAAATAAACGTAATTAATCGTTGACACAACTTCCGCAATACGTATAATTCGCGCTCCTTACAGCGGGTCGGTAGCTCAGCCGGTAGAGCAGCGGACTTTTAATCCGTTGGTCGCGGGTTCGAATCCCGCCCGACCCACCAAATGTTGTAAGTGTTATGTTTCAAAAAGCCGCCTTAGCTCAGTTGGTAGAGCAACCGCCTTGTAAGCGGTAGGTCATCAGTTCGAATCCGATAGGCGGCACCAACAAAAACAAAGGCTCACAGAAATGTGGGCCTTTGTTCATTTCTGCGTTTAAAAAATTTGTAGCCGTAATTACTTGGTGCCGGAATCCGTGGTTTGCGAGTGTTGTTGCAGGTAGAGCTGTCGTGACTTGCTTGTATGTTGGATTTGGTGAGGGCGGTAGTTGGCTTAGGTGTTAAATCTTCCGCATGCTCACTTTACGCTGTAGCAGTAAAAATTGGAATTTATTCGAATATGGAATTCACTAAATTCTCCTTAATTTATTCCTCGGTAGTGGTGGGGGGAACTCCTCTGAAAGTTTTTATCTATATAAACAACGGCTCAAAGATTGATTTCATTAATATTACCGAAAAGAGTTGACTGAGTTTTTTTAACCCCTATAATGCGCACCTCTTCACCGGAACAGTGGTTGAAACGAAGC
>Ga0208248_1000054_pt1 | contig 51799 bp, 65 predicted proteins | sample CryBogmetaGMA5M_FD_184545 | JGI IMG/M metagenome (GOLD analysis project Ga0208248, IMG submission 184545) | Freshwater microbial communities from Crystal Bog, Wisconsin, USA - MA5M (SPAdes) | ecosystem: Environmental > Aquatic > Freshwater > Lake | place: Crystal Bog, Wisconsin, USA | collected...
CAAAATTCGTAACGGGCTGGCCAGTAATCGTTCCAATAGGATTAACATTCGGTGAACGATCACCCGCCATGACACCTTGGGCAGTCCCGAGTGCACCTTGAATTGCTTCTTGCCGCTGCTTACGTAAAGCCTCGCCTTGCTGTCCAAATGCCATTCCAGCCGCCGCAGCAGTAGTCGCATTAGGAGCTAAAACACCGCTCGCGTTATTCTGCTGAGCTAACCCGCGCGCAATTTCAGCTTGGTCTGAAGCAGTCGCGCCAGCATTAGGATCTTGAAGAGAATTGAAGAGATTTGTCAGATTGGTCGCCGACTGCTCCCGCTGCTTATACCATTCAGGATTTAACCCGCGATCAATATTTTGCTCGACTTCGCCAAGTGCACCACCAGACTGTTTAAGCGCATTGATGTTATTCTGCGCCTGCATCGCCTGATCTTGTCCAACAATCTGCTGACCGACCGCAGAAAATTGGGGCGCGTATTTCGCGTAAGTATCAAGCTGCAACTGATTTTGCTGCGGCGACAGTTTTTGCTGAGCCTCAAGTTGCGCCTGTTCAGTCGGCAAGATCTGACTCGTGATCGAGTTAGACAGCCCCGGCAAGTTCTTCTGATAAGCCTGAAGAACCGAATCCATTGATTCCTGTGTGGAAGGAGGTGCAGAAGATCCCATAATTTAGAATTTTGATTGTTTAAAAAGTACGACTTGCTTCCCTCGCCGATGTGACCGCGCGTTGAATCCGGGGTAAACCTGTTTCCATTTTGCGATTAGTGTTTTGAAGGCCAGTGAGTTATCGCATAACAAGCTGTATACAAAAAGCTCACGATAGTCACTATCAACTTTAAACACGACAACACCGACAGGCCTTTCACCGGCGAAGACAGCGTGAAGCGTTTTCTCCGTAGCGTGGCGAGCGAGTAGCTCGTATAACTGGAGGTCGCTAAAGGCTGGAAATGCTTCTTCCCTTTTTTGGTGTCGTTGGACATAGGTGAATAGTCGGTTAAACGTTATTGTATCGCCTGACGGAACCGATACAACAGGTCCCCGTTCGGAGCTTTGTACTCCCATATGATTGAAAGTTGAAAGATTGTGGCTTTGAGATAGCCGGGTTTGGAGAGGTAAGAAAGTGATGTCGCGAGCTGAGTCGCGGGCAATAGGTTTACAGCAGCGGACCCGACGGTAAAACTGCTAAAACCGTTTGTGAGAACATGTTCAAATGCAGGCGCCTGACCAGAGAGAAGAGCTGTCGCGCCAAGAGCTTTGAAGTCAATGGACTGCGTAGCAATCGTTCCCGCGTTTTGACCAAAATAAGAGCTATACTGCGGGTAACTCCACGCGACGAGTTTGACGCTTGCAGTGCTTAGCGAAAGCTGATTCGCGAGCCACTTTATTTGCGAAGATGTAACAAGGCTCGCTCCATCAAGGTTTCCCGGCTCTCTCTGAACAAGTCCCGAATCAAACCCAGCGGATAGTAAGTATAATTCAATACTTCCGGGGAGCACAATTTTGTTATATCGCGCGGGGTATCGGAGGTATTCAAAGAAGAGTGCCCCGATTCCAACAGACATCTCGTTTGTTCCGGTGACAGAAAAGTATGAACCCACCGTGGAGTTAATCCGGGAAGACCAGAAGGGGTTGACGAAGGTTGTAAGGTCAGCAATGATACCCGCGCCAGAGTTTGCGGTGGAATTTCCGAGGTCGACGACATAGTTTGAGTTCTCCTGCTGGATCGCTTTTACGATTGCAAGTTTGCTCGCGACGGAATTTCCTGCATTTCCAATAAAGCAGATAGTAGTTTGTGCCTGCTGCTTGATTGCCGAATTTCCGTCGCCGGTTTTCACGTTGTCGGGGCGTTCTTCGGTTTCTACTCCAACAGCAAACAACTCTGCATCACCTCGCCAAGCGATTTCGAGCCCAACACGATTAGCAAAAGTTGACTCGGAGGTAAAATCAAATGACGCCGGATTCAGTTCGCGATCATTCGGTAACGGTTCCTGCAGTGGAATTTGCGGCGAAGTTTGATACCCGACAGGCATTTGCGCTTTAAGCAAAGCCGCTTTTGTCCCGATAGTTTGGCGATCGGCAGTCGTCGAGACATCAATTTGCGTTGAGATTGTTCCGCCCGCGAACTGCACTTTTACGGTCTGTAAAGCGTGGACAAGACTTGTGTCGGACGGAATACCTTCATTAAAATAAATCCTCGTCGCGGCAGTATATCCACCACCGAAGTACTCAAAGAACTGATTATTCGAGTCGTAGAAGAACAGTCCATATCCAGTCAAAGTTTGCTGAACCGCGAACTGCCGAATTTGCCCCACGCCATCTAGAATGTCCAGTGAAGCCCAAGACTTAGAAACTTGATCATACCAGAGGACTCCCGAGCCGTAGCGCGTCTGAACCGCGAACACCGCATAAGTTTGGTAATTTGTCGCGGCGGTAACGGTTTGTACAATGTTAACGAGCAGGTCGTCAACCATCGAGGAGAAGATCGAGTTCTTCCCGGCGAACTTGTCCGAGTTTACGGAGTTAAAAGTCGTGACCCCGAACGGAAAAATCAGCGCCACATCACCGAGCATGTCCGCGAAGGAATCGTTGTTCACCGGACCAATAGGCAGGACGAGCTGATTTTTGAATTGCGGCTCGGCAAAAACAGTAGGTTTGGTGTAATCCGGCGAGACAAGATAAGTTGCTCCTTGCGTTGCCGCGATGAAGCTTCCGGCCGTCGCCGAAACCTTTCGCAAGGCTGAAAGCGGTGCCATGTCGACATTCCAAGGCAGCAACAACGCACCACCTTTTGACTCGTTTGAACTCAGCTTTCCTCCGTTTTGGTCGATTCCGATGACGAAATTAAGTGGTTGACCAGACACACTACGAGCAATAGCGGTAAACAAACCTGTAACGGGATCTTGAACAGCACAATAAAGAGTAGTCCCGATTGACATTGGGATAGTACCAACCGGAATGTACTCGGGATTTTGAGGTGTCCAATCAGCGTAAGTTTGTGCATAACGAAGTGTAGCGTTCGGCGAAAGTAGTCCGGGCTGAGAAACTCCGTCCATGATTACGCCAACAAAAGGTGACGACGAGATTGGACCTTGAAAGGAAACGAGAGTCGGCGAAACGGTTCCTGCCGAAGTCCGCGCGAGGTTGTTTGAGGAGCCAGGAGTTGGCTCGATATAAATGCGATCTACGGATGGAGAAAACGTCGCGCCATCAATTCGAGTCCAAACCGAGTTCGCGATTTTGGGATTTTTGTAGTAAATCACCCCAGCGATTACCGCAACGAGATATTGATTGAACGCATAAAACCCTTGAGCTTTTCCCGAAGGAAGTCCGAGGGTGATGTTTAGCGGTTGTGCAATCGGTGTAATACGATTTCGACGATTTCGACCATTGATGAGAAGATAGTATTCCGTCTGCGCATCCAGTTTTGCCGGATCTGCACGCTGGTTCATCCCACCATAAAAATTGATACGCGAAGCTTTAGGCATAGCTCAAACAGATGGAAGCCGAATTGCATGTGTCCGGCGTTTTCCGTGCGTCTTTTGTGCGTTGAAGTACTTGTCCGGGTCTTTCTGGATAAACATGTCAAGCCCGACCTCATCCGCTTTGGTCAAGTTCGCAAGTCGATCGAGCTGTAATTTTTTCAACGCGGCAATAGATTGAACGTCCGCCGGAGAAACTTGCCCCATGGACATAAAATCGATCTGCACTTGCCATGCAACAACATCGTCATAAGAACCGTCCGCGAATACATCGGTGTCGAAATAAAGCGGAGTGTAGACGTTACGGTAGTAGACTTCAAAACAATTATCGACCCAAACATTCAACGTCTTATCATCCGCGATTGCCCAAAGTTGGTACCAGACATCATACTGCCGATTGGTCAACAGAGCAATCTCCATCAAGCCAGTCTGTCCAAAAGTTTGAATTGAAAAGTCGCCATTAGTAATCTGATCTTTGTTTATCGCCGTCAAAGCAATAGCATCAGTAAAGATGAATTGATTGGTCGTCGTCAGCATCTGCGTTCCGGGCGGGAAAGTCAAAATTTCCGTCACAGAATTTCCCGTCGCGGTCGGCCCGGTGATCGAAACATTTACAGTCTGCGTCTCAACAGCTTTTGCAACAACTGTTACCTGCGAATTCATCTGCGGCGAAGCCTGCCAGCAGCGTTTTCCGGTATTACGCCAAACATTATACGGCTGCCGCCAAGGAGTTGGCGCGTAACGCGGCGCAGTGTTTTGAAGGGTGATTCGCGCTCCAGTTGTAGATTGCCGAACGCCCATTACACGATCCATGTACCAAGGAGTAACATAGTCATGTGACACAATCGTGTCAAAGCACATGAAAGCTTCGTATGTAGCGTTTGGGAAAAGCCAAATCTTCCAAAGTTCCCTTGCCGCACGATTAACCCAGCGAAGGATTTTTTGACGATTCGGGTCAGTCGCGGACGAAGTGTAAGTGACGTTCGTCAACTCACCAGCGCGTGTTAGGATATCGGATAGCATATTACTTAATTGCTACAATTTTGATCTTCCAGTTCGCTGGAGTAAACGTTCCGCCTGTTCCAGTCGGCGATCCAAGTCGATATCCGATCGAAGCACCGCCGGGAAAACCGGAATTGAAGACAAAGTAAACGTTCGTCGCGTCAGCTTTTGGCGCACCAACTGGTCCGTCAAATGAATCTCCACCACCAATCGAGCCGTGCAGAGTTAGATTATCGATCCCAACAACATCATTTGTAGAATAACCCGCCTCAGAACTTTGGCAGACGAGCAAAGCAATTAGCGAAGTCGGCGCGGCACCAAAACTGTGAGCTTGTCCAGTAGAGGTTCCGCCAGTTCCTGCCGAGTTCGGCACAGCAATCAAAGTACTTGAAAACGCGGTGTAAGGGCTTACTGCGGGAACAACAGGATTGAGCAGGATAAAACTCGTCCCGTTGTAATAGCACATCGCGACAGTTCCCGAAGCAATGTTTCCAATCGACAAAGCGCCGCCACTCGGCGAGAGAATGTTCTTCGCGCCGGTTCCATTAACGTTCAGCGTCGGGTTTGTGACTGTGCTAGTATTTCCCGGCGAGAAGAAATAAACGTTCCCCGCCGCAAGTCCAAACCAGCTACTCGCGATCGTTACGACATAAGCGGAGCTGGTCCCACTTTCCACTCCAGTAAAGACAAGCCCATAATCATTACTAAACCATTCAGGGCTACGCAAAAGCGTGACGGCAGGAGCTGAGGTATAACCTGTTCCTCCGCTTCCAATGGTGAAACTTGTAACACTGCCGCCAGTAAGGACTGCAGTCGCTGTTGCACCGCTTCCTCCACCTCCTGTGATGGTGACAAGGGGAGCGGTAGTGTAACCGCTACCGCCACTTCCAACTGCAATAGCGGTGACGGAACCGGAAGCAACTGTAACTGATCCTGCGGCGGCACCAGTTCCTGGAGAAGAACGTAAAACCTGAAGGGAAGAGCCCGAGGAGAGAAGATTTGGTGCGATTGAAGCGTATCCGAGAAGTGCAAGGAGATTTGATTGGGTTAGGGTTGACCAAGTAGGAGTCCCCGCGACGTTAGTCAGGATTTGCCCCGAAGTCGCGCCAGAAGTCGACAGCTTGATAATAGGGAACGATCCAGTCGTGATTTGACTCAACAACGGACCGTTAACCCAAGCAGTTCCCGCTCCGTTAACATAAATGATGTCACCCGGCGAAGTTCCGGTAAGCGAGAGTTTTGCAAGCGTAACTGCCGCGTCGATGATCGCAGTCGTTCCAACGCTTCCCGCCGCGATATTTGCAGCAGCCGCAACCCAAGTTCCAGTCCCAGTGTTGAAACTTTTGACTGTCGGCGGATTAGTCGAAGTGTCAATCCAAACACAACGTTGATGCCAAGTGTACCAACCGGAAGGATATCCAGTCGGCTGACCAGTCGTCGCAGGAGTTGTTGGGGAAACAATCACCATCCCGCGATAAGAGTTCGGGACAGCTAGCTGCACGAGCTGCAGCAGCATCGAAGCGTATGGTCCAAAAATTGCCGTTGGGTCAATTCCGGGATCTAGTGTGTAATCTGTAACTGGTGTTGGCATATTGAGTCCTCATCCACTAAATATCTGATCTAGGGTTTGATTTGGGTACGGGGAAAGAATTGGTTGTTTTACTCCAGATTCTCCAAGTATCCCGCCTGTTGAGGGACTCAATAGGCAACTGTCAGGTACGACAAGGTTACCACATAGCAAGTTCCATGCCGAGGAGATAGCCGGAGAAGCACTAGGAACAGTCCAGATTTCAAGCATCCCACCGGGAGGAATAGCTTGTCCAGTGTAAAGTGGGTAAGGAAGAAGTTCAGCTCCGGTCGACCAGAGTTTGTATCTTACACGTGAAGATCCCACAACCCATGACACACAAGCAATGAAAGTGCTCGAAGGAGCTTTGACGGGAACATCGAGCGTGAAGTAAAAAGACACGCCAAAAAGTCCGCGCGCAACCATAAAACTCGATCCGACCCATGTCGCAGAAAGCGCAAACGGGTCAATGACAAAGTACTTTTGCGCGAGTTTGGTCCGAATTGCGGGAATCGGATTGCGCGCAAATATCGGCCGCGTCTCAGGAGTTGGCGGAAAGATTATCAGCCGAAAAGTCTGAATCGAGAGTTGGCTAAAAGGCTCTGGCATTTTTGAGGTCTTTCATTAGGGTTTGAACCGCGAGATCGTGCGTAAATTCGCTCGCGCGATAATAAGCAGCTAGTCCGCGCCGAGCAATTTCGGTCGGGTCATTCCGCACTTCGCGCATGAGTTCTACAACAGCTGAGAGGCTAACGTCGGCGAATTTCCCAACACCGCGATACAAAAATTTCGGCGCGGGTTTCTCTTTATACGGAATCGCCCAACCACAATCCGGGCGCATATACTCCATATAACCACCATAAAACGGCAACAAAACTGGCCGACCGGTCCGCATCAACTCAAGCGGAGGAATACCGAATCCCTCAAGGCCAGAAAGAAAAATACCACAATGAGCACTGTGATAAAGAGCCTCCATCTCTTTTCGGGAAAGTTTTCCGCGCACAACAGAAATACGAGAATCAAAAGAATGGAGAGAAAAACAGTTGTCATTTTGCTTGATGATCAATCGAACATCTGGGTCGCGCGGAAAGGCTTTGATGAAGCACTCGATCAAATCCTGCATACGCTTTCGGGTTTTTTGACCCGAATCAGCACCAACAGAAATAAAAGTAAAAGGTCCTTGCGGGAGAAATGCGAAATTATAATCGACCCCGTGCCGAATTTTTATAATACGCTGTTTGAATCCCGCCACGCGAAGAGCTTGTGTATTGAAGTCCGAGATCGAAAAGATAACTTTCGCTCGCTTTAGGCTGTCAAATTTTGGTATCTCCGAGGCCTCCCAAATCCCGCACACAATTGGAGCTTGGACAAAATGCTGAGGACAAATAAACGCAACATCCGCCGGGCTGAGCATATCAGTAGACAGCTCCAGCGAAAAACCAAGACCTCGCAAAGAGTCGAACAGTACCTTTCCAGTCTGTCCGTACCCTATTGCGAGGTCTACGTTATGGTGAATAATTTTCACCCTTGCGCAATCACAACTGCTTGAGCCGCATTGTCCCTCGCAGCACGCGTGAGGAGGAGCAGTCGATCATAATCTGCCCGAGTCGGATCTTTCTTGTGGATAAGATCAACAGCTTCGGCGTAAACTTCGGGGCCGTACTTGACAAGTACACCAAGAAGTGTCGCGGTAATTGTAATAGGATCCATGACTATTTCTTGTAGGTGTTGATCAAATCCACAGCTTGGTTAACAATTTTTTGAATGTCAGCCGTGGTTGGAGCTTGTGTAGTACCTGCAATTTCAACCGCGAGATCATAAGCATCGCTAGCCTTGTTAACCTTGTCCTGTACTTCAAGAGCCTGACGAGTCAAAGTTTCTTGAGTAACAGTCTTATGATCTTTCGCATATTGAACATACTCTTTCCAGAGTGCGGTGGAGACCTTCAACGTCTCTCCAGTAGCGGCAAGAGTTTGATAAGTTACCTGCTGTTTAGTAAGTCCACAACCAGCAAATAACAAAACTAGAGCCAATGATAGAAGTGTTTTCATTGTTTGATGCTCCCACCGGTTACATCATGATCCTTGGCGAAGTAGCCGACCGCTGCGATTAGCCCAATCCCAATCAATTTTTCAATCGACGGGTGCGGATCTTGTACTTCGTGAATGGCAAGTAGCGCAGCAGCTACAACACCCGTAATAGTAGTTTTCCAGTTTTTCATTTTGTTTCTTCCTTTGCTTCTTCGGCCTTCGCCTCGGCGTAGACTTTGTCATCGCCAGTTTCTTGTCCCGTTTTACGGAACTCCAACCCAATCTTGATCTCTTCCGGGGTAAAGAAGTACGGCGCGAGTTCGTCGCCACTCAATCCCCATGCCTGAATTTGAATCGCGGTCGCGCGTTCATGTCCGAATTCGGGGGTGCGGTAGTTCACACCCTTCCAGACCGTATCCCGTTTTTGCTGCTCAATATGTTCACTCATTTGGTTTCCTTTGTTGTTTGAATCGCCCGATAGTGCGAAAGCTCAATCTGATCGGGCAGTGCTTTGATTTGTGTTTGAATCGCCTCAAGGCGCTGATCTGTCGCAGCCTTGTCCTTCATGTACTCCTCTTTCTGAACGAAGTTTCCCTTGAGAAAGTATAAAGCTGCCAGTGCAAGAGGCGTGCCAATTTTGAACCAGTAGTCAATGATCTTCTCTCGTTCGGTGCTCATGATTAGTTAAAAATAGCCTGAGACACGATATTAGACGCGTATAATGCATGAATCCAAGGTGCGGGATGTGCTGAATCGACAGTGTACGCACCGTTACCAATCGTATACGTTGCTCCAGCTGTCAACAAGTTTGTATTAACAAACGAAGTCGAAACTCCGGGAGGAACAAATAAGTACAACGTAGTCGGAGAATTACTAGCAACCATTAAATTAGCTGGCCAAGCAGGAGCTACGGTATTGGTTATCTGAACCGGACTACCAACCCATTGATTAACAGTCCAATTAGCGTTAGTGTCAATTAGCGTGCGCCAATATACGCTAAGGAATGCAGTAGAATTTGTAGTAGTAACCGTTCCCGAATACAACGCATTTGTAAGATAACGTCCATTAATGTCATCTGGAGACCAAAGCGCGGCCTGGTCCCACACTTTCCAGATATACGGACTGATTGCTTTTGGGTTAGTGCGCAACAATGCATTATATGCTGGAGCAGCATTTGTGGCATTCGGATACGTCGGCGTTAAATCTCCAGTACCAAAATATTTACCAGATGCACTAGTTTGACCACAAGTAATTGTACCGACAATTATCTTAGCTCCGGTAAGATTCCAGATCAACTGCAACTGGTTTGCCACATCATTAGTTAGTTGCGCAAAAGAACGACCTGCGGCATTGATGTCATTAAAACCTTCATTGAAGTAAACGTATTTATATTTATACTTGCTCAACAATCCAATCCGAAAAGTAGTCCGTGACGTACCATTTGTCGGTGACCAAGACTGTGCTTTGTCGCCGCCAATACCCAAATTCAGCACTGGATTAGACGCACGAAGGGCTCGATAAAGATAACCTCCACCAGAAGCAATATTTACCAAATCCGCAGTATCACCAATACCGGCAGTAATCGAGTCACCAACAGCGGCAACTGAATTAAGATCAGCTGCCCGAACATAACCAATATAAGCAAATGGACTAAAACCTTGTCCAGTTTGCGGATAGTTGCCCGAGATTCCGCTTGTTGTATCGATTTTTGTCTGCGCTGCGTTTAGTCCCGTAGCGTAAGCAAGGATTGCCGAGTAACCTGATTTAGCATCCGCCGCTTGAGTTTGAAAAGTTGGTACATATGTGCCGACTTGGGTTAGTACTCCGACTTCTCCGTTGTTATAAGTGTTAGTGTTTGACACCAACCGATTAACCCAATGATTAGCATATACATAATCACCAGCATTAAGCTGCTGCAAATTAGGATCAGCCTCAATAATGCCGTAAGGATTAAGGCGCAAAATGCGGTTAGCGTTAAATGTTTGCGGGAAAAGGCGACCCGAAGAATCTAAAATAGTGCAGGCAACTTCAAGCGCGTTAGGCAATGCGTTTTCAAAACCGTTAGAATATGTCCAGCCAGGAGCAGCCGAACTTGACTGGTGATACCCAATATACAAAGGGCTGATTCCGTAACAATTTACAGGAATTTGCAAACGTTGATTAGCCACCAGCGCATAAACCGAATTTGTCCCATTATCACCCGTATACGAACCAAATCCGTAAGTAGTGAACTGCGATGCGACGACTGTTTTGACCAATGGAGAGTTACCAGAAAGCGTAACTTGTCCGCTATTAGAGTTAACGGCAGAAAAATTCAAACCGTCATAAGTCACCGAGCTAACTTGTCCAAACGCGGTTAAACCCGCGGACAGCCCCAAAATAAGTTTTTTCATATTATTGATTGATGATCAGAATGTTAATGACATTAGTGTCAGTGCCAAGTGTCGATTTTACTACAAAAGACGTTCCAGCCGTGATCGACGACACAAATGGAAGTCCCGTAAGAACGCCACCAAAGGTAGCGTAGGATGGAAGAATGATGGAGTTGGTCTTGATCGAGGTGTCCGAGACCGTCACAGTTCCCGCCGAGAAAGTTGCTTGCCGAAGTTTCAGCGCGGTAATCGCCGAACCGACTTGACCGATCGTTGCGCCATAAGCGTTAGCGTTTCCCCAATCTGCTGTACCATTTGATGCATTATAAAGAACCAATGATTGATTTGTGACCGCCGTCGAACTAATTACGTTCGGCGTAGTCATATACAAAAATTGTGTCCCGGAAATAGAAACAAGTGGTGCTGTAATTACTGCACTATTAGTACTAGTAAGCGCAGCCAAATTATCTCCACGATAACGAGCGTTAACAGCATTAAAGTTAATGTTAGTTAGCCACTGTGCAACAAAACTGTCACTATTAGTCAGCAAACTCTGACCTTGAATCAAAATTCCACGACCTAAATTTGTAGTCGATAAAATCCCATTTGCGTCAATAGAAAGAGAATTGACTTGGCCAAAAACTGCTAGCGGAGCTAGTCCAACTAGCAAAAATAGTTTCTTTTTCATATTAAAAAGCCCCGCCGAAGCGAGGCGTTGGATTAGGAACTGAATTGAATTACCGTTGGATTACCAGTTAAAGTGACTGTGATCACCTTACCTTGTGTTGGGTTGTAAAGCCCGAGACTTACACCACCATCTAGGATCTGCTCAAGCTTTAGCACGCGATTTCGCAGTTCATTCATGTCCTGCTGATTTTTATTCAGAGCTTTCAAAATATCCCAAAGTCGATTCATATTATCCTTTCGAGATGTCTGCGCCCACAGAGCCCAACAACCTTTCGATTGCTGAGCCTTAGGGCGCAGTTAGTTATTACGGAAGTGGCTGGAAGCTAACAATCCCCAAACCTGCACCAGTAGTCCGAAGAGTCAGACCGTTAACCAAGTTAATCGGCCGATTCGGCGTCCACAAGAACTGTCCATTCGGCGGAACTTGTCCAACCCAAACGCGCCGAGCTTCGTTTGTAGAAGCCGCGACAGTAACGGGAGTGTTTGTTCCGAGCGTATAGATGTAGTTGTTCGTGTAACCGTTCGAGTCGGTGTAGGTGTTCGTGAACGTCACAGTCGAGAACACATAATTCGTGAACGCGGGCGTGATGACATTCGTACTGTTGTTGCCGTCATAAACAATAACCAAGTTGTTTGCACCGGAGGTGTCAACGAAGTTGAGTTGATTAATCGAGACGCGCGTAGTGAACACAGAGTTCACGCCGGCCGTAGCCGTAAGGTTCGTAAAAGTCGACTGCGCGGAAGCAGTCAAACCCGCAAGCAAACTAACTGCCAATAGAATTTTCTTCATATGTTTATCCAATCAGAGGATCGTTGTAGAGGGAGGGCAGAACACGACGGGAATAAAGAACCGGAATGAGGAAACGCGTCGTGTTACCGATGATACCAAAAGTACCGTCAGCGATCAGCTGCAAGCGTTCGCCATACTTGTTCGTGTCAATGACCTGCTGATTAGTGTTCGGGTCAATGCCGTAGTTAATCAGCAAGTTGTCAGTCAAGCGAACTTCACCGTTCCACTTGAGCTGCGAAAACCGGCGCATGTCGACTTTGCCGGACGCAAATTCCTCGGGCGGCGGACCGATTTCGAGGGATTCGTAAGGATCATATCCGATGAAGAATGCCCAGCCGTAAGGAGCCGCGACATACGCAGGATTCGGGATCACTTCGCGCTGAGGGCCCGCACCAATGCTCGCCGCGCCCGAATTTCCGGTCACGTCAAGTTCGATTTCGGGCACCGGAAAAGTTCCGTCGGCGGCCATCAACAACGGATAACGCTCCTCGCGGAACGCAATGTTGTCGGCGATGCAGCCGGAGAACTCTTTGTTCAACACGTCACGATTCAAGTCCTTAAAGTTCAGGACGTGCGAATCAAACGACAACGCGGAGTAGATTTGGGACTCGCCCATGAGGATGTATTTCCCGCGAGCAACTTCACAGTCCTTCGGGGTACTTCCGCCAGAACCGTCCCAGCCGGGCATGTTGACGTACGTCTTCGCGAAATCGCGAAGCGCGCACATCTGACGGAAATCGAGGAATGAGTTCGGTCCGAGGTTCGCCGCCCAAGCCGCACGAACAGCCGCGCTCTTCGCTTGAACAGCAGCCGTCGGATCGCCGACCGGCGCCTTAATGTAGTTCTGGTTTCCGAAAAACCCAGTCGCGTTCGCGTTTCCAGTACCGTTGTTCACGGCCCAGATATAAGGTGACATCTGAAAAGCGTAAGACCGCACAAACATGTCATACGCGATTGCAATCTGTCGGTCGAGGTCAGTCGACGCAAACGAGATCTGCTTCTTTCGGAAGTCCTGAAAGCTGGGCAGGAAGTTGAATTGAAGCGATTCAAACAAGTGCCGCTTAACGCGAGCATTGTTCGTGCGTTCAAAGTGCGAAACGATCGTCTTACCCGGAACTGCGGACAAAACGGAAGGGTGAAATTCCTGCGCGGTCACTGGAGACGGCTCGGGAACGATACCTTGCATCAGATCGCCCATGTTAGGCGTCCACTTGATTTTCGGAAACATGTTCTTCCAGCGCGAGTAGTACTGGAGTTTCCGCGTAGTCTGAGCGGCCAACCAAACTTGGTAGCGCGCGAATTGATTCCGGTCCTGTTCGTTATAACGATTGGACAGAATGGATTGATTCCAAAGTGTAGGCATATGTTTATAAGTTAAACTTGCATACGCAAAATCGCCCCAGATGATACGGCTTTGGATAAGTTCCAAAACTTAGTATCGCCTGAGGCGACTTAAGTAGTCCGAGAGGCTCGGACGGAATCAACTGCGGCGACTGCGACAGTGCTCTTTTAGCAGAAAGCGTGCCAGATTAAATGTCTGCAAATTCCTTCGAGGTGTCGACTGTAAACTCTTCACTACCTGTCTCACCGCCACCCGAGGGTTTTACACCGCCGCCAGAACCTGAGCGAGCCTCACCGCGTTCTTCAAGGTCAGCGATTTTCTGCAGCGCCTTTTGATGAGCTTCTTGCAAATCGTAATACGCGACAGTAAGTTTCTTAAACGGCCGCCAAGCTTGCTGATGTTTGAACACCGGAGGAATTACTCCGTCGACAGATTTGATGTAACCTTTTTGCTTATCGGTTAGTTTTGCCTCATCCCAATCCGGAAAGAACTTCTTTTCCACATCAGTCATGAACGACTCTGATTGCTTGACGAGCTCGCCAAACTGTGTGTTGTATCCTTGCAGGCGTTGCTGACCGGTCTGAATACTCGTTCCGAGTTGTGCAAGCAAAGTTGCAATCGCGGTCTCACCCTGAACATCTCGTTGTCCTGAACCTTTCGTCACCGCAGTGATCGGCGTACCATCTTCTTTGAACCCGGTAATCGTCACCCAATCTCTTCCGGCAGCAGCTTCGAGAATCTGTTTGTTGTAATGATCAAGCAGGTATTGGTTTAGTTGAGTTTCCGAAACAATCTTGTTGTAGTCCGGGTCGAGACGAAAAGCTTCGGGATGCTCAAAGAGAAATCCAGGCTTTTCTTTCCGAAGAGTTTCATTTTCTTGCCGGTACTTTTCCGATTCCTTTGCCTGCGCGATGAGTTTAGGAAGCTCGGCTTTGAACTTGTTAAAACGGTCATTTTTGAGGTCTTTTGCGTAATCTCGCCACTCTTCGGGGATGTCTGAGTAATCCCGCGCGGCAGTTTTTTCGTCGGCTTTTGGAGTGACAAACGGCTTAAACGCGTCATCTTTTTTCTCGGCGGGCTTGTTTCCTTTGTCTTTAAGCTCGACTTCGGGCTTCTTTTCCTCGACCTTAGGCTTATCCGCAGGCTTGTTATCCTGCGCCTTATTGTCCTGTACTGGTTGATCGATTGACACTTCGTCGTTTACATCGACCTCAATATCAGGCACGCTCGAGTTGTCCTGCGGGACAGAATTTGTAAAGGCCGCCGCGAGTCGGCCCTGATTTCCCGTAGTTGGTAATGGCGGAATTGCTGTTGCACTCATAGTTTATTTTCGTTGATCCGTTTTCAAAACTTCCATTTCAGTTCCCAAAGCTCTTGCGATCAGCGCGTTGCTGACTGTTTTTTCCCTGTCCCCGGAATAAGCGGCCTCTTGAGCGAGCCGATTGTATTGTTCCCGCTTTTCATTAAGCGCACGGAATGCGGCGACTGTAATAGGATGTGCGAGCCATTCTCGGAACTCCCACACGTATCTTTCTTTGAGTTGTCTTTGTTGTTCGGCTTCATTGCTGAGGTTGTTGGCCATAGTTAGTTCCTTTTGCGCCCGCCGCAAGAATTTGCTGAGTCTTCATCGCCTCTTGCTGTAGCAGCTTTTCCTTGCCATGCATTGGCATTCCTTTGCCGAACAAGAGCGGATTGAAGTTTCCATCAGGCAACATCACAGCGGTTTTAAGGAGGTTGCCAATCACCGAAAGTTGCTGCGCGGCAGGATTTGCCGGAGTCATTTGATCGAGGTATTGTCCGATCTCAGCCTTCATTTTCGGGTAACGCTGTTCGAGGTATTTCCGCAGCAAAAACGGTCCGACGGGTGTTTGTGCAAGCTGTGCGGCATCTTGTTGCAGATGACTGAGTTGCGTCTGCATCTCGACAAAATCCGTGTCGCCAGCGGGTTTGATGATGTACTCCGCAGAAAGGATGCCAACATCATTAAGTCCATCCGGTCCAGCACAGAAAGTGATGTAACCCTTTAAGGCCGAAGAACGCACAATTCGCCACGCAGCAGTATAGACTGGGCGCAATGCGAGCGATAGCATTAGAATTTGCACCGACGACAGCATTTGGTTCTGCTGATTCGCGGTCTGAATTTCCGTCGCGGTCTTTCGACTGTCTGCGCGGTTATTCACGGCATACGCGATATTCCCCGCAGATTCCGCATTTGTAGTTTGCAACTGCTCGATCACCGTGGACAACATTGGATCGGGATAAGGCGAGTTAAACGCCTTCATCGGCCTATTCCAGATTCGGCCCGGCCCGATTTTTTGATCGACCTGCCGCGCAGTAGCTTGATTATCTTCCGTCATCGCGCCATCTGGCGCCCACATGACATTTGTCGCGAGCCGCGTACCATTTACCAGCGCGGAAGTTAATCCCGAAATCGCGTCCTGAATCGGGAAATCTGTCACCGCGCGACCAAGAATCGCATTGAACGTCGGGTCCTCGAGAATCTGCCGCCGCATCGGAAAAAATGGATACGCGGTCTCATAAACTCGAACCCAACTTGTTTTGGTCGCTACGCTCGTCATTGCAGGCGGAACTAGAGGAACAGCCTCGACCTGCTGTTTCCAAATACCATTGAAAAACTTCTCCGGCTCCTTCACCCATTTCGACTCGCCTTCTTTGAACCATCCAACCCAAACAAAACCATCTTCCTTGAACATGACTCGGTGAAGCAGAATTCGACGTTCGTCTTCTTTACTCTGCGCATCTTTGAGGATCTTCTTTGTCAGCTCTTCGTCGAACTTCATCGATTTCGCGAGCTTCCGAAATGAAAGGTCTGTCAGCGGAAAGACTACACTGATTGCTGGACAATCCTGAATGTCCATGAGCTCTTTGTCGTAGTAAAAATACTCATTTGCGATATAGTTGACCGAAACACAACCATCATCCTTTCGGTCTTTGTCATCCCACATTACTTCGACCCACGAGATGCCGTGAACTTCACTTGCGTCCATCCATCGCATGTAATCGACTTCCCAACCCTCATAAGTCATGACGCGGGTAAACTCCGACATGACAAGATCGAGATTCAGCGCGGGATTAGTTTGCGTGGACTTGGGCTCAAAAATCGCCACGCGATTCGCGCCTTTGAGATATCCCAAACGCGGAGGAGCGCCTCGCTCGATATTTTGGCTGATCACCGCCATCGAGATGTAGGTATCACTCGCTTCGAGCTTCCCTTCCTGCTGCATTGCCTCGACGTCACACACAGCCGCTCGAGACCTTCGAGCCATGTCTGTCTCAGCGATTCGAGCATCACCTTGAGTTTTGATGAGTTTGAACTTCGCCTCGAACTTGGTTAAGTTACGAAGCGAAGATTCCGAAGGTTTCTCTGAGTCGGCTGTGAGTTTCATAGATTACATATCTCCGCTAATATCAACTTCGTTTCCACCGGATCCATCGTCGACACCTTTATCTTTTCCGGCGCCGTCTTCACCTTCTTTCTCCTGCTCAGCTCGTTCTTCAACGATCTCCTGAAGCATTTGAAAGTCTTCCGGGGTTAGTCCTTCGACCAACTCCTTCAACTCCTCCATTCGCCCATTACCTTCGTCACCGGTTAAAGACGGATCTGTATTTGTCTGCGCCCCTGTTGAGGAAGCGCCCATTGTTGCCTGGGGTACCATTGCCATATGCTTTATGTGATTTATAGTTTACTGTCAGGACAAATTTGTCTGGCGCGGTATAAGGCGACTTATCCGCCGCGTGAAGTTTTTTAGCCCTCTCGTCGAGCTGTTCATTGCGCTTCGATGCATAGATCTCCTGCATCTTTGTATGGTCTGCCGGAGTTAACGCGTTGATTTTCCAATGATCATTAAGCTCAACGAGCTTTTTGTGCTCTTCCTGTTCCTCAAGAGACTTAAGATCTTCTCCGAGGAAAGTTGAGAGTGGGATTCCGACAAAAGCGAGCACGCATGCATCTGCGCGGTCAGGAGATGGGACGCCTCGGAGTTTGGCTTCAGTTTTGGATTCAAGCGCGGTCTTTCCTTGTTTGTATTTGTATTTGCGCGAAGTGAGCTGCGAGACAAACAAAGTGTCCTCGCGCGGAATGATGAGGATCTTTTCGTCGATCAAACGCTTCAGCCGGAACCAGTTTTCGGCAACGCGATTCAGGTATACTTTCGGGTTAATCGCGCGCCCTTCGTTTCGACAAGTGACCACTTCCCAGCCAAGCTTACGCATACGCTGGACAAGCAAGATACCTAAACCGCCCGGATCCGCGATGACATTTTCTGGTTTGACTTGGTGGAAAGTCAGCTTCTCGATAATCCAATTAAGTAGTTTATCGCCATCTTCTTCGCGGATCGTATATTGCGCAAGACGCTTATTCCCGTGCCAGATCGAAATGACGGTTTCATCACCACCAGCTGAAAGCGAAAAGTCGAGCCCGGCTCGAATCGGAAGCCCGTAAGTATTCCAAACCGGCGGCGCGTAACGAATGGATTCTTCGGAAATAATAATCGAATCTCCGATCGAGGTAAACTCCGCGAGCACGCCCGAACGATACTCAACCGAGTCAATTCCGTGCAGTCGTTCCATTGCCCGAATCCACGCGCGAGATTTATGCGGACAATCAAACGCGGTAATCTTTCGCGCGTAACCAATTTTCGCGTCGGGTTTTTCCATGTCCCGCTCGGAGTCTGGAATATGTGGCGCGGGATAAATGACTGAGTTGTTAAAGCTCCTATGAAAGAATCCCGACATTGTGTCGGGCGTCGAGACATTCAACCAATGACTAGTTGTAAATCGCGAGAACGCGCCAAACATGTCGTCGGGGATCGACTTTGCCTCGTTCGCAATAAACATGAGTTCATTTGTCGGACAATCTGGAAAAGGATGAAAGCCTTCTGCTTTTCCGGGATCATCAGTGACAAAGAGCCGAATCTCACTACCCGTTTTCTTGCAGCGGATATAGAATTCAACGATATCAAAAATGTCCTCGCCGAGCTGTTCGTTGATCGTCTCGCAATACGCTTTGATGTTCGCAAAGGTCTGCGATTTGAGCTGATTATACTGCGCGCCGGTAATAATACAGCGCGTACGAATCTTCGTCGCGCAAAACCAAACCGCAACTGGTGCGATGAAATACGTATCCTTTCCCGAACCGTTAGCCGCGCAAAGAGTGTAGCGAAAAGGATCCTTTGGAGAAGGTTGATGTCGCTTTAGCGATTTAGGATCATAGTATCCTGCAACACGACGACACTCCTCAGTTTGCCATTTTGACGAGACGAGCTTTGGATTAAACGTCTCAAACATGATCGTCGGATCATCGAACATGAGCGGTTCGTAACGATCTTGTTTTGGCGCGTCTGGATGAAGAAGACCGATGAGAGAAGTTTCGTACTCCTTCGGATCGAACTCGAAAGTGAGTTCTTTGAGTTTCTTCGCCGCTTCCTCGGACAGCTTTTTTGACTTGAGCGGCATCTCGGGAACTGACGACACGACCTCTTCCGCCGCAGCCATTTTTTTGGTTCGCGCAGCTTCTGCTTGATGTTTCGCGATACGTTCGCGAATTTCATCCATCGAAAGTTGTGATGTCTTAACCAACATCTATAATCTTGTCGTCTTGTTCATTCAGCAACCGGCGCTTGATTTCATTCTGTTTATCCTTGTACACTGAAGTCAACGCCGCGATTGCGAGATTTGTCGCGCGCTCAACACCTCGCGTTTTGATATCGTTGCGCCCAATCATTTCCTCGTGGACATATTTCAACGCCTCAAAACGCTCTCGCGGCTTCACGTCGCGATTCAGCGCAATCTCTTTCATCTCCCGCAAAAAAAGTCCCGCGCGCTCTTCCGGCGTCCACACGTCACTACTCGTCGCCTTCGCTTCCTGCTCGCGAAACGCCGCCGAGTTCATCCGCAGCACGAGCGTCACAGCCTCGCGCGACAACCCCATCTCACGCGCAATCTCGCTCGGCGCCACTCCGAGCTCAAACACCTCCACAATTTTCTCCGCCGTGCTAGCCATCGCGCCGCCTTCTTTAGCACCCGCCATGCCAAAAATTCGCCCGCGCCCCTCTAAAAACTTACGCACTTCCCACAAATCAAAAATTTATACGAGAACTTATCAACTTTGGCCAGATGTAAAAATTTGTAGGAAATGTTACTAACTTCCTAGAAACATAAAAATTTTTATTAACTTGGTGTGCGATTAGAGCTTTTTAATTCTGGGGCTCTCCCTAAGAGATTTGATTAGGGCTCTTAGTCGAACGGATTAGGAGTCTTGGGAGTCTTAGGAGAAAGGATTAGGATGACTAAGATGACTAGGTGCCTTAGGAGAAAGGATTAGGAAAATCAAGTGAGTCGATAGAGATAGGAGAGATTCAAGACGAGCGGTGAAAGTGTAAATGATGGACCATCCCGACTGGCGAGCGGGTAAGAGATTTTTAACGGTGAAAAGGGTTAGAGTTTGTTGGCGAAATCGTAACAGGAAAAGAGACGGAAGGAGTGGACAGGAAAAGGGAGTGGAGATAGGTTGACGGGAGTTGCAGGTTGTTACCGCAACGGCGGAGCCGAGTCAGTGACGGTGACTCGATACGGATACGTCCCGCCAAAGCCTGGCAATCTCCCAATGGGTTAAGGGCGCTAGGATTTGATTGGTTGCAGTGTGCGTCTTTCAAATGCGGAGCAAGTGACTAGCTGGAAAGCTTAGGCGTCACTTTGTCAGAGATTGAGGCAAGGCAAAGCGGTTTAATTCACCGCCTGGTTTCGCTTCTCCAATAGGAGTTTATGCCTTTTGGAAGGTCTGAACTAACAGACTAATGGACTGGCAAGGCAAACGCGAAGCAAGCGAGTAGCAGGCCGAAAGCAAAGGCTTTGCGATGAGACGCTTGGCAAGCTGAAAAGCGATTGTGGAAGGTTAGGAGTTCGGTTTTTAACTGATGTCCCTAGCTGGAAACAGAGTCGAAAAGTAGAGGGTAGGAAGTTAGGCTAGTTAGTCTAACCAGTAGCCTGTCTGTAACAGGTAGTTAGTTTACTCACTTAATACTATGAAAGCTGCATTGAATATCTCTGCCCGTGAAGTTGCAATCGGTTTGACTGTGTTAGGACTTGATTGCCGACACGCAAGCTATATCGCAATGGTTGCGGGAAGGGAGTATGCTGAAAAAAGCTCCGGTGAAGTGACTCTTGACGGTCAATTCGGGAAGTTGTCGAAAGACAACCAGACACAATTGAAGGTGACTGGCAAGGGCGAGAAGGTTACGGCAACCCCTGCGATTATGTTCGCACGTTTCGGGCAAAAAGTTGCCAAGGACATTGAAGCGCTGAAAAAAGAGTTCGGGATTGAATTTCCTGTCATTCAATCCCTTTCTGCTAGTGGCGCAAAGATGCCAGCACTGGCGCTTGAATGGTATGAAGACAACAAAGCGGTTTCATTCAAGCGATTGATTGCCGATTGCGATGGACATGCACATCTTGCGGAAAAACGCAAGGCTTTAGAAGCGGAACTTGCGGCAGTTTAATATCGGTTAGCTTTAGTCGAAAGGCTAAAGCCTAACTTCCTACTCTTTGCGAGCGGAGAAACCTTGAAAAGATACTAATCAAGAGTAAAACGCTTAGCGAAAGCTAATCCGATTTGAGTTCAAAGCTCAACTGGTTAAGATGAAACTTAACTAACGTTAGACGATTCTTATTTTTTTGTTCGATAAATTTTATCAATGCACAGAACGTTTAACGTTAACTTTTGCTTATGGTCAGAACCTTTGCGAAAGTCAAAAACAGACTTAGAAGGGAGTGCGATTACATGCACCTTTTCTTAGACTGGAATTAGTGTTTTGAGGCAATTAAGCTTTCAGAACGCTAATCTACAGTTTATGAAAAAAGTTAGGCTTTACGGAAGCGAAAGAGCCGCTTTACAAGCTCTTAGAGAAGAGAAGCGACTTTCAAGAGTCGCAAGCACACTTTGGACAGGCGTTTCAAAGGCGAAAGCTAAGGAGGACAAAAAAGGGAGAAAACGGATTCAGAGTTTAGTGGAAAGGGGACTTTTATGAGTGTTAATGAGCTATCAAATAGACTTTCAATCGCAATTCAAAAGCGTCTTGATGCAAAGGCAAAGCTTTTTGATATTGAAGATGATGAAAAAAGAGTGCAAACTCTTGACGATATCAATAAAGAATTTGAAGAAGAATTTCGCAAAATTCAACTTGATTGGATTTTATGTTAACTGTTCAGACCGCTCTTTAGCGGTCTTTTTTTGTGCGCAAAACGGAACTTTAGTTTCTATAGAATAATAGAATAATAAAACATTAGTCTATTATCGTATACCCCTAACAAAATTATAGACTAAGGATCTATAAAGTTTTGTGTGGGCCTGTATTTTTTTTGTATTTTATATATTTAATTATATATAATTATATAGATAATATAGAAAATATACCTTGGCAAGGAAATAGCTTGTTTCAAGTAAGACAAAGAACCTTTCTTCTTTGCTCATAAGCCAGTAACTTGTGAGCAAAGCATGAGAGATTATGCCTAAACTTAATACTCGGGTAAAGTTTTGTGTACTTGAGCAAGGTCTTTCCAAGACTATTAGTGAGTACCAAATTGATAACGAAAACTCTGAGCATCGTCGGAATATGGGAAGGGATTGTGGACATTTTATGCAAAAGTATCCTGACGTCTTTCAAATTATCTCAGAAGCAATTCCAATGAAAGATCGAGTTGCTTATTAATTCCATGACCACCTCGCGTGGTCTTTCTTGTCTAGGCATTAAATCACTAGTGCTTAGACTATGAGAGCTTATGGATATTAATACACTTACTGACGAGCTTCGATCACGAAAGCTCGAAGCAAAAAGCGCAAAACAAGCTGCACTCGCTTATATCCTCGAAGGTCGAATCCGCTTGGCTAAAGAAGCGGCTACCGATTATCATCGGGCAAAGTGCATCATTGCACAGCTTGAAGCTGAAATCTTCAACAAGAACCTCAAAGCACTTGAGCAATGAAATACCTCATCATCACCTTCGCCCAAGAACTCCCCGACGGGAGAATTTTTCGGCATCACAAACGGACTTATAACGTTGGCTCAACTGATCGTGATCGTGGAGCATACGAAAACGCTGAATACAACGATGCACTTTCTGACGAAAGTGATTGGCTCAAAGTGCCCGGTCACTTCGTCATCAAGCAAAGGAGTAACTGATGACTACCATCTACACAACCTCCACCGAGGTTCTGCATTATCGTGATAAGTACGATGATGTATATGAACTATGGAAAAAAAGTAGAGAACAGGAAGAGCTTTCACTTGATATTTTCCTTAGCTCTCCAAGCATCTCCTATCGTGCATACTGCTGGCAAAAGTCGGACGAAACCTGTCAGGCAGTTCATGCTTATAATTACGAATTCCCTAATGGTTTTGCTACACAAGAACAGAAAGACAAACTTTTTGTGCTGCTTACTAAATATAAATTAGCGCAAGCAGAAGCACATCGCGTAGAAAACCTCCACATCGCGCAGCATATCGCGAAGAGGAAATTAAGGGAAGAATCACGTGCAATCGAACAAAACATGAAACTTGGATTATGAACCCCGAAACCGAAGCCCGTCTCTACAACAAAGTCCGTCCTTTCGTCATCTCCTGCTTTAAAGGCAATATCCCTTTCAGTGAGCTTGTGGCGAACATCGACAATGCGGCGGAATCTTTTGGTCGCGATACACCAATTCGCGACTTTGAACTTGAAAGTCTTCTCGACCTCTATCACAAGGAGTGTAGACAATGAGTCCCGAAACGCAAGCTAAACTTCATGAAGAAGTCAGAGACGAAATAGACAAGTATCTCAAAGGTACTATTTCCTTTGTTGAAGTCGTCAACTATATCAATCAAGCTTACACACTGGTTTTCAACTTTGAGCAAGACATCATGGCGTACGAATTTCACGCACTGATGGAATATCACAAGGAAAAAGCTTAATATTATCAAAGCCTCTCGTAGGCTCCTTCCAACAGCTGGCACAAAGTCGGCTGTTGGGCAAGAGACTATGACCCTCTGTATCTATAAAGAACGCACCGATGATGACGATTGGGATCTCGTCACATACTACAAAAATCTCAACATGCTTGACGGTCACGCAATCCCAGTTGCAGTGTTCACGCGTCTGGCCAATGAGCTTTCGCGCAATTCAAACATACATCTCAAATGGATTCCTGATCATTCGACACCAAATGACGTATTAACACTATGACCACTCAACACCACTGGGTCCGAATCCAATTCGGCCTTCTCACCGGCGACGAAACCAATCCAGTCGATTGGCGAACGTCCTACCTTATGTGCTACGACATTCAAAAGCACGTGGGCTGGCTTATCCACGACAGTAATTCGTTCCGGGCTTTACATCCTAAATCGTACGCGATTACGATCACTTACGAGCGCGAAATGACGCAGGAAGAATGGTACGAAGTCAATCAGTCCGTCAAAGACTATGATACGAAAGGATAATCAACATGTATAACTGCATCTTTATCTTTAACGCAGAATTTACCTTCTTCATGATTTCACCAACACTTTGTGCGAGCACTTTTGATTACCTTATGCATCCAGACTGCGTTCATGTTACCGCCGAAGAAATCGGTCAACTCATGGGAGGAAACTAATTATGTTCAAAGCTCTTTACTTCTGCAAAAACAACAAACTGCACCTTATCGCCATTTACCCGCCGACAGAACTTGGCGATGAAGCTTACGACAAAGCGATAGACGAGTTGCCAGAGACTTGTTCATTAACCGTTAGCAAGTTTTACGAACATCTCGAAGACATCCCAATGGAGATTGAGTTATGAGCGAAACCATCATCTTCAACCTCACTGGACAATCAGTGGGCAAGGACCTGCATCCAAAAAGCCTCTGGAAACATACAACACTTGCTAGCGTCAACAAAGCTATCAAGCACATGGAATTAGAATTAATCAAAGGCGAAGGTTATTTCTATTTCCGTTTCACAAATCCGCGCAAAGCGCACAATCTACCTAGTATCTCTGTTTATCGCCTTAACCAACTGTCCAAAGAACAGTGGATTACCGAAGCACAAAATGTAGTGAATAATCATTACGTTGTTAATGGACAACTATTATAAACCTTTCGCACTTGTGGCTTAACAAGTGCTTTCTCGTGAGTCATCTAGCGGATGAATTGTTAGATGATTCGCGCGAAAACATGATTACAATTACAGCAATACTCGAAGATACCCAGATCGTGGCCGTTCACAATACTGATACCGGCCTTTTCACTGTCCTTGTCGGCGACGGCTCAACGGGTCAACAGCAGGTCATCAACGATGTCACTGGCGAAGCACTCGCCGCCAGTCTGGCCATCGCCGTGCATCCCAATGGAGAGTTTGAATCGGCAGTCAACGAAGACGACGTTAAGTTCAATGTCAATGAGCATCTCTACGATCTCGCCAAGCCGCTGACTTCCAAGCTGCCCAAAGCGTTGCGCATCATTCCTTAGCAAGTCCGCTCGGCACTTTAGTCCGAGCTTTCTCGTGAACAGATAACATGTCGTTGTCTGTTCGCGCGAGATTATGCCAGACTACAAAATGAAATTCCCAATACCAGTTGGTCGTGGTAAAAGTGTTGTACTACTACCAAAAAGAACCACTCAAATGAAAAACAAAGCAATCGACATCGAGAATGATCCCATCATTTGCCCTGAAATTGAAGGATGGATTTATCATCCAGTCGAATCGTTTGGCGACTACATTATACCGAATACTGTGGGCAAATTAAATAATGTAATTTTTGCATGGGATTATGTTAGAAATAAACGTGTCAAACCATTCTCCCGCCTCAAACCTTCCCGCAACGTGACCTATAGCTCGTTCAAATGAACTCCACCGTCTCTAAACGGCAAGCCATTAAACAGCTCGGCGATCCAGTTCCAGTTCCGCCCGGAACTTACCGTGAAGTCGCCAACGGATTCAAAGCCTTTGCCGAACGTCGCAACTCAACTCTCGCGCCGTTGACTTGGCGCAAGCGCAAAACACTGCCATGACCCTCACCAACGCTATCATCACCGCTTATTGTGCCTGCGCCCAATGCTGCGGCCCACATCATGCTAACATCACATCATCTGGAGAATCTCCTACTCCTAACTACACTATTGCTGGCCCTCGCAACTTGCCTCTTGGTACTCGTTGTAGTATCAACGGTCATACATATGTTGTCCAAGACCGAACCGCGAAGCGATTTGACGGTCGATTTGACATCTACTTCGCGTCCCACGCCGACGCAATCAAGTTTGGAAGACAAATAAGCAACGTGACTATTCTTCCTTAAAATCACGCCCTCACAAGAGGGCCTTTACCTGAGTGTACCTTGCAAGTACATTCAGCCAAAGGTCTACTTGGCACACATCCTGCCTTATATAATTTCCACACACGATTTCATGAACTACGAGTCAAGCAGTAGGAAGTGTTGGGTTCGTGTGTGGTTGATGCATAGTCTCGGGTTAGGTTGGTGATGCCCAACACTTCAAGTGAGCTAGGATTTTGCGGCTTTTATCTAGGTGTACTTGACAAAAAGCCGCACCAACTTTGAGCATGAAATCACTCGTGCTCTTTGCAGTAAACAGTAAACACAAAACTAGTATGTCAGAAAACGTTATCAAAATCAGCGGCACGGCATTCGGCGTCAAGATCGTCAACCATGTTCCTCGTCCCAAGAAGGGCGTGCAACCTCCGACGATCACTTACGCTGCATTGCTCGCCCCTGATGTCGCTGCGTTCACGCAGATCTTCCTTGCGCTCGGCGAACAGTTGGGCAAGACCAAGGATGGCCTCCAAACCTTCCTCGACAATACCTTTGACGGCAACTACCGCGAAGCGATGGCTGCTGCTTACAAGGAAGACATTTTTGATCCCGAGACCAACACGACTGGACCCGGAATTGTAGATGAACTTTGGGTGGCTTCCCTGCTCGAAGCTGCTGAAGCCAAGACCAAGAAGTCTGATCTCGAAGCTCAGAAGGATTCGCTCCAGACCGATCTCAACATCATCTCCCGTTGGGATCTTCTCCATCGCGGCAAGCCTTCCGCGCAAGCCGAGTTGGAGCGTCTCGGTTACAAGGACGAAGAAGTTCTCAAGGCTCGCGCTGCTTATCTCCTCGACGAAATCGACAAGCTGAATGACAAGCTCAAGGAGCTTGCAGTCAAGGCTGAGGCTTCCGCCGCAAAGCGTAAGGCCACGCAAGAAGCCAAGAAAGCTGCTGAAGCGGCTGCGGCTGCTGCGGCGAAGGTTGCTCCTGCTGCTCCCGCCGTCAATCACGCGGCCTAACCGATTGATCGAACACAGAAGCCCCGGACGAAAGTTCTGGGCTTCTTTTTTCTATTCAGTTTGTTGGTTCACTTGTTCAAACAATATGAAATGCAACTCACATTACACCAAATCCGCGCTCTCGTTTTTCCAATCGAGGACGAGACTCTCGCGCGTGAAAAAACTCTATTCTCGCTGCTCCCGGATTCTCTCAAGCACGGGACTTGGCAGATAATTTCCCCGCAATTCGCTCGCGATCTTCTCGCGATTCCCGAATCTTCTAATCTCTTTCACGTCCAAATCTTATCTCTCCAAGAGATCAAGATCCATATCCTCTGGACGGCAAAATCATGGCTCGAGTCTGAGATGAAGCGCCAAGAAGCGCGCTTTGTCCAAGAAATCGACATTGCGCAAGCTGATGCGGCGCGAGTTTCGCGTAACCGTATTCAGCATATCGCGCGACACATTTACGGCATACTCAAAACGCTCAAAAACCAAGGCTTCGAGGACTCTTACCTCACGGCCGAGGCTTGCGTTATTGACGCGTCGAAACAAGGCGAAGATGACCTTAAACACCTCTGCGACATGTGGGCGCGGCCAGACATGCCGAGTTGCTACGTGACGCTTGAGGAATTTGCAAAGCAATTTGACACGCGGGATAAACTAACTTGGGAAAAACTAATGAGGAAATGAAACTATCACTACCACAAGTACGACCTAAAATCGTCAAGCCGACCAAAGCTGAGCAGGAAGAACTTGATCGCAAAGCGCAGGAAGAGCGGATCAAAGCCAACGCGTTAGCGATTCGCTCCAAACTCATCAAGCTCGCACCAGTCATGAACTGGAACACTTGGGATGCAATCGAGAAACACGGGCCAGTTGTTGTGCCCGATATGTTCAAGTCACAACCGTTCTCCTACATCAAACTCAACGAGTTTCTCGAACTGTATGTCAACGGCGCTGTATCTTATGCCGCGCAAGAACGCGAGCAAGCACTCGCACGCACTGTAACCAAGATCGAGGTTAGGGCCGACAAGATCTTCGGACAGTTCAAACTTCGTCCGCGTCAGCAAAAAGCGTTGGATTTTTCCGTCAACGTTTTCCTCAAAGGCGAGCAGCACGCTGTGTATCTCCCACTCCCAACTGGTGCCGGTAAATCTATCATCGCGGGTGCTTTTATCAAAGAGCTTCAAACCAAGCACTCGTCCAAGCTCGGCATGATCCCGTCGTGTCGTTTCTTGTTCATCACCAAGAAAAAGCCCCGGCTCAAAATTGAGCGGACGTTCAAGGACATGGGCATCAAGGGTGTTGGCATGGATGTACGCGTTATCTCATATGGTGACCTCTACTCAGCCAAACCTGGTAAGTTCGGCCAGTTCTTCAAGGACAAGATCGTTAACATTCGTGGCAACGACGCTGAGGCAATGGAATACGATGTTAATTCCGGTGCGCCAAACTGGAACATCATTATCATTGATGAAGGTCACGTTGCGAAGAAGTTAAAGTCCAAGGCCGCGCAGCAAATTCACGCGCTCAAGGAAGCTCTGCCAAACGCTTTTTTCATGTGGACTTCGGCGACTCCTGCTGTTGTCATGCAGGATTTGCAACTCTTCTGCATCACTGCTGGATTCAAATCCGGTGGAGTTCCAGTCACGCGTGACACTTGGCCGGGCTTTGTCGCGCAGTTTACTACGACGCCGACTGAAGAAGACACCGAAGCGTTTCGTGCGTTCGCAAAATACTGCGGCGAGGATGTCTGGATTCGTCCGCCCGCCGACAAGAAAAAGTACAAGTTCAATGCAAAGACTGTGTTGCTTGAATTCACGTCCGAGAAGTACTCGAAGATCTATTACGAAGCTGAGTTCAACTATATCGAAGCTTGTAAACGCGCCGGGGAAGACAAGTCTCTGACGAACATGAAGCTCACACGTTTCACCCTGCTTCGTGCAGCGGAGGAAATGTGCAAAGCTCCCCACTTCGTCTCTCGCGCGTTGCAACATTATGCCGAAGGTTACGCGCCAGTTATTGGTGTGTGCTTCGAGGACACACTCTGTGATATTGTGCGTGGTCTTGTTGAGCGTGGAATTCCGCGCGACAAAATTTGCGTCATTCACGGCGGACGGCGCAAAGTCAATCCTGCCGATCTGCTCTCGCCAGACGAAGAGTCTGCAATCTTTGCTAAGCGTTTCCAGATCAACGAAGATCGGCGTAATGGTATCAAGCCAACTGTCGAGTTGACCAAGGAAGAAAAGCGGCGCTGGAAAATTACTGTCGACTATCGGCGTGATCGACTCAAACGCGACGAGACCAAAGCTGAGGCTGCTGAGCGTCAGGCTGTACTCGCGACGTTGAAACTCGCGCATCAAACTGACGATGTGCAGCAGAAAGAAATTGACGAGTTTCAGGCCGGAAAACGCCTGTTCGCGGTCTATACGTTCGCGTCTGGTGGTACTGGCATTGATCTTGACGATCAGCTCGGACCACCAACTTCTCGTCCGCGTTACATGGACTCGACCGTATGTTACTACGGCGAGGAGTTCGTTCAGTCTTCAGGGCGAGTTGCTCGCGAGGGTACTGTGACGGACGTACACTTTGACGTCTTGTTCTTCGTTGGTACTATTGCCGCCGGACATGTTGCGCCGACATTGTTACGCAAGCTGCACGCGATCCAAACCCTTGCGGCGGGTACGGTCGATCTGACCGAGTCGCTTGAAGATGACATCCGTCGCGGTAAAGTTGTCACGGCGTACAAGGCCGAGGAAATGATTGTCGACTCGGGCGAGATCGAACAGCTCGAAGAAGGCAACGGCGATGATGACGATGACGACGATGACAAGGAGGGAGAATGAAACAATGTAAAAAATGTGGTGATCCATTTGAACCAAAGCGCATAGCTGGCGACCATTTTACTAGCTGGTGTAATCATTGTATCACTGGTGGACTTGCCCAGCTAGTGGCGGAAGAAAATCAACAGCTTGAACCCGAATCTGATCGGGACGAATTTGAGAAAGATCAATGTCATGGAGAGGAATGAACTCGCAGAAAGAATAATTCAACACGGTGTACACAAAGAAATTGCAACGCGTAAACCATATACATCATATGAATTGGATACGCGTCTTATGCAAAAATCTTTGTATCGCCTATTTGCATATGAAACCCCATCTCACGCGGATCAATCAATCAAACAAGCAGCGGATAAAGTAATACATGAAACTCACAGGTCTAACACAAGAACAACTCTATAATACCGAAGCTGCAACTCGCCAGCGTCAAGCTATTGCTGACCGTGAGGAAATGCTTAGACGCTACGGTCATAACACAGCCGAGGGTTGGGCAAAGCAGTTCATCACGCGCGATTCAGAACTTCTCGAGACGCGCGATCAAGCTATTGAATACTCCACCAACAACTATCCCGTATTAATCTATGGCGAATCAGGAACAGGCAAGGAATTACTCGCTCGAATATTGCATGGAGAAAGGTCGATTCAAGCCGATGATTCCGCAGGACGCTTATTTGTCTCATTCAACTGTGCAGGCATTGTTGACACTCTGTTCGAGTCAACCCTTTTCGGGTATGTCAAAGGATCTCATTCGACTGCATTCAAGGATTCGACGGGTCTTCTTATCTCTGCCAACAACGGAACGCTCCTATTTGATGAAATCGGTGAGCTTCCCCTTACACAACAAGCCAAACTGCTTCGAGTGCTGGAAACGCGTCGTGTCACTCCTGTTGGTGCAGTAGAGGAGCAGGAGATTACCGCGCGGATGGTTTTTGCGACGAACCGGCCACTCAAAAAAATGGTGCGCGAGGGTACGTTTCGCGAGGACCTTTACTGGCGTATCGCAACACTCAAGCTCAAGACCAAGCCGTTGCGTGATCGGCCGTGCGACAAAGTTCCGCTCCAGTCATTCTGGACTGAGCGACTCAAACTCAAGATGCGCGACTTGCTAGGTGACATGCCCGACTATGTCATGTCCTCGACCGGCAATGTACGCGCGGTGAAGTCGGCACTAATCTACGCAAGCATCAACGGACACTGGCCGAGTCCCGACGAGATGTCGGATGAAGGTGATTACTAACCTGGCATATACAATGCTGTACTACAATCGTATATGAAATTGACTTTACCACCTAATGCAACAGTCCCGACACTAGTCGAGGATGAACCAACCGGACCGCCGGGCGAGGCAACACTAGCTTACTACAACCGAAAGTGCGCCGAGTGGTTGTTGGAAATCCTCCAAAAATGGCGTGACGAATTCGGGTATAAACCTGTTGTACTCGATCCAGATGGGTACGGAATGAAGTTCAATTCATTTCGGACAAAGATGTATAACGCGAAGAAGTATGCCGTCGATCACATGGGAGATCATCCCGAGTTTCAGCTGTTCCTATCTTGGGGAGTTGTAGCTGCCAATCGAGGAAGGCTGACGCTGACTAAGCGCGATCGAGAAATGGTGACGGGTAAGGTAATCAAGATGACTCCTGTTTCGACTGAAGCGGTCGAGAAAGATATGGTCGCGGATGTAGTTAAGTTTATTCGCGACGCAAAGAATGGCTTGATCGAGAGTGGCCGCGAGCTAGTTTTTCAGCACAAATTTCTCCCGGCGGACAAGCACGCGGTCGAAGCATTGCTGCAAAAAGCCGGGCAGAATTTCACCGTGCTAAGTCGTATTACAGATGAGGAAATCATCGTCATGTATGTAAACCTTGACGACCCAGACGTTCGAGCTTTTGTTGGCGTATGACTATCGAAGAACTACTCGGGTTGATTCAAAAAGATCCAGTCGCGGTCGAGCGAATGTTGGACGAAGAACTCGTCGCGCACTTGTTGCCATACTTCCCGAAGACTCGCCCGACAGATGCTGGGATGACTGTCGAAGATGTCGTCGGCGACGTAGCGAAAGGTGGAATCATGGCTGATGTTATGGCAAAGAGGGCTAGTAAAGAAGCACCTAAAGGAAGGAGGTTTGTCTTGAAATGAAGATTAATGAAAATGAATTGTACTATGCAAATGCGGTAGCCGATCCAAATTGTTCTGCTGACTTTAACGATGGTAGAGCGGCTGTTAAAGAATTGCTAGCTTTTATCCTAGCCTTAAACCAAGAAGTCGAACAACTCAAACAACAAGTTGCTGTTCTCGAAGAACTAGCTCACCCAAAATGAACATATTCATGTGCTCACCTGACCCAAAGCTATGTGCTCAAGCGTTGGATGACAAGCGGTTAAACAAAATGACGGTCGAGACGGGACAAATACTCTCGACTACAATGCATTGGTATAGTGACACGCATGTGTTACCGCCACCGTACAAACGTGCATACCCAAATCATCCATGCTGCGTCTGGGCAAAGCTGCCGGAGAATTACCACTGGCTATGTTTGTATTTGAAAGAACTTGGATTCGAGTATAAGTACAGGTTCGGCAAAGATCATGCTACGTTACAATACATTGATGCATTTAAATCTATTATTCCCGACATCAAAAACGATGGTCCGTCGAACGTAACTAACCCAACTTGTTTTGCACCCGGAGCACCGTTTTCGGGTTCACCAGAGTTCAAATGCCAATGGACATTAAATATCAAATGGACATATGATAAACATACGCCAACTTGGACCAAACGTAACAAACCCGCGTGGACAACTTTTGAGCGGCCGTTAGAAGCCGCGCACCGACACTACAACAAACTAACCAAATGACCAAACCAACTCACGTACTTCCTGTTAATGCATCTGCGCTAAAGATGCTAGTCTGTCCGCAACGATACGCTTTCCGTGTTCAGCACGGCCTAAAGCCGCAAGTTGTTGCCGAAGCTTTGTCTTCCGGTAAAGCCGTACACCAGTTCGCGGAGTACATCGAACAAGGTGACAGGCAATCTGTTGCCGAGATGAAAGTTCGCGCACTAGCTACGACGCTGCCCGATAAGTTCTTTGACATCGCGACGAAATACATGATCATGCGGCAGCGTTTGCCCGATCCGATAGTGATGCCGACTGGAGTTAAAATGGTCGAGTACTTTTTTAACTATCCGTGGATCACGCTGGAACGCAAGCACGCGTTTTACGAAATTCACATCTGCGGTACGATGGATCGCATTTGTTTCAAGGACGGAAAGATTCGGATCATTGACATCAAGACCACAAAGAAACAGAAGGAAGATGAGATCTTCGATGCGTATGCAGCGAGTGTCCAATTTTATTTCTATCAGTGGGTGATCCAAGAGTGGGGCGAGAGCTTGTTCTATTGGGACAAGGAGCTCTTCGCCGCAGTACAAGAAGACAACATTGTAACCCACATTCTTATGTGTCAGGTTTATTCCGGCAAGTGGTTGCTCGGCAATGAGATTTACCATACGCCGACCAAGATGGCGCAATGGAAGAAAGAGTTTCTGCGATCAGTCGAGGCACTGGTAGACAGCCACGATGCACAGCGCGAAGCTCAGGCGGCGGGCAAAATTTACGAGACGCCGCGAACAGGTTTGATCAACGATCAATGCGGGTACTGCGACTATGTTCCGCTGTGTCATGCGCCGGACAAAGCGACGGAGATGCAGAATCTCGCGATGGGATTTGTTTATGATGAGTATAACCCTAGTAAGTTTTAATTATGCTATTCCCCAACATACTAATTATCGGAGAATCGGGACAGGGTAAATCCTTTTCCGCACAATTCCTCCCGCCAGAAACTACAGGCATCCTCAATGTCGAGATGAAGGACATGCCGTTCAACAGTTCGCGATTGTCTCAATTCAAAGAGAACATCCCATGCGATTCTGCTGAGACAACTCGACAAGCACTGGATTACCTAGTCAAGCATCCGGGAATCAACATCATATTCCTCGACTCGCTCAGTATGTACTTTGACTTGTCCGAGCAGGAGAATATCTCAATCGTGAACTCGAAGGATACGCTCGGTCAATGGCGAACGTTTGGCGCAAAGAGTAAAATCTTCCTCCGCACGCTTGCCTGCGCGAACAAGCTTATTATCGCGACGGGACACCAAGAATGGTTAACTGCGCCGACAGAAGAGCCGGGACAGATTGGAAATGTCTCGCAGAGGAGGTTTAAGATCAACGGCAAGCAACTCGAAGGTAAGGTCGAAAGCTCGTTCACGATTGTGCTCGGGGCTAAGGCGCGGACAGTACCCGGTAAGCCGCTTGAACCGATCTACGAGTTCGTCACGCGGACTGATGGTGTCAGCTCGTGTAAATGTCCAATCGACATGCAGCTTCCCGCGATCATGCCTAACGATCTCGGCGCGGTAGTTGCTGCTATTGGTAAGATGAAAGGGATTGATTTCTCAAAACCGTTTGGAGAACAAGGAGTGAAATAATATGACTATAGAAGAACAGGAACAGTATAAGATTGCGGCAGATTGGTATGTGGAAATGGCTGACAAAGGTACTGCGTTTGAAGTAGAGTATCAACATAAAGGTAGCCTGACGGGTAAGTGGTTTGCAAATCCACCTACTTGGGATTTTGCCAACTTTATTTACCGCCGCAAACCCTCACCCAAATTAATCCCTTGGGAAATTAATGACATCAATAATGAAATCGCCAGTGCTTGGTTTCGACATGGATTAAATGGCACGTCAGTAGGCATAAAAGCAATTCATTTTAATGAACTTGGATTTTTCTTTATATACGGTGGGCGACTTGTCGAAGGAAGAGAGGTTCCTTTTGTGACTCGACTAGCGTTCAAACAGCTTTGCATGGATGGTTGGATGTACTCGCATGACAAGTTCTTTAACTGGAGACCTTGTGGAAAGTTTGTGGTATGAACCTACTTCAAACAACAGCTCTATGTTTTCTAGCGGGACTTTCAGTAATTGTTTTACTGACATTTATCGCAGTACTTTGCGGATACCTAGATGAATTTCTAGATGATGAACTATGACACCAACCTACTCCGACCACAAGCATCCGCCGATCAAACACAAACGAGACCTTTCTCGTAATCCTGGGACCAATCTTGGCAAGCAGCCTGCTTCCATACCCACACAACCTCCTGAACAGGTTGACACTAATTTGCCTGAAGAAACAAAACAACAAACACAAAACACAAAGTAACATATGGAACTCAATAAAACAACGGGCTTCGTCCCAACTGCTGGATTCACTCCCTCTGCTGGATTTACTCCCAGCGCAACGCCGGGCTTTGCTCCGGTTGCTCATAATACGCAGGCTGAGAAACCTCCAATTACCGAGGAGTCGGTCGTGTCGATTGGTGATGGTTCAGTTGATGCCGGATTCATTCCGAACGGAATCTATGCGTTTAAAGTTAAGGAAGTCAAGCATGGCGTTAACCGTAAGGGAAATCTTATGGACACCATTCAGTTGGAACTGCTCTCGCCTGCAACCAAGCAGCATGGCTCACAGACTATTGACTGTGCAGGACGTATCGCAACGTGGTACATCAGCTATCCTGATGACAAGCGTGTTAAGGAAGCTGCTGGGCACCTTCGTACGTTTGGGTTTACTTTGCAGGATCCTACTCCAGTTAAAGAGGTTCGTGCAAAATTCAAGTCTCTTGAAGGCTTCATGATCCAAGGTACGATCAAGGCTGAACAGCGGTTTGAACAAGAGTCGCAGACCGACGAACAGATCGCAGCGGGTGAAGAGCCCAAGAATTTGCTCGGACCTGACGGAAAAGCTATTTCGTCTGGCTGGACGATTAACTTCAAGCAGCCGGTCGGGCGAGCAATCGCGATGCAGAAGTAACTGATGAACACGAGAAGAGGGCTGGGCAACTGGTCCTCTTTTCTTTTCAGGAGTTAGTTCAATTAAAACATTATGTATCTATTCTTAGACTTCGAGACAACGGGATTCCCGAATGGACAACTCGACCCGCGACACAAAGATCAAGCACGGATTGTGCAAGTCGGGTTGATCCTTACCGATCCACAACTATTTCCTGTGTATCAATGGGAACGACTTGTGCAGATTGAAGATGGTGAAATGCATGAGGGTGCGGAAAGGATTCACGGGATTAGCAAACAGTTTGCAAATGTTCATGGTAAACCGCCGCGACAGGTTTTTGAGGCCTTGTCACACTTGATCAACGGTTACGGCGCGTCACATTTGATCGGGCACAACTTGAAGTTTGAGTTGGCTATGCTCGATTTGCTTGCAAAACAAGTCGGCGGAGAGTTTACTCTGTCGACACTTACGCCTCATTGCACTATGGAAATAGGAACTCCGTTTTGTGGATTGCTCAAGAACAATGGTCAGCCAAAACCTCCCAAGCTTATGGAGTTGTTCCATAAATGTTTCCCGGGAAGACCTAATCCATTCTTCCATTCGGCTCTAGCTGATGCTCGAACGGCAATGGAATGTTACGGAAAACTTATCGCGGAAGGACTTGTGAAATGAATCCCGGGGAATTGAGTCTTAAAGATCCATACGCGCAGGCATGGCAATGTTTGCCTGATGATATTGAGGAAGTGAAGAGGTTGATTGATAGTGGGTATAAGAAGGAAGTGGGTTTTCTACCGGCGAGTGTTGTTTATGTTACAATAGGTTCAGATTATGAAGTGCTGGATTTTGGTTGTGGAATCGGTAGGAATGTTAGTTGGATGTATCATAGCGGAGCTGATGTTACTGGTTATGATAACATAACTATGTTGGAGAAGATGTCTCCAGAAACTCAGCGACTATACAAAAGATTGTACCGATTTGAGAGTTGGGATAAAATCTGCAAGCGAAAGTTTGATCTGATATTTGCCTCGCTGGTGCTTCAGCACATGTCCGAAAAAGTACTGCGCGGGTATCTGGAGGACTTTGTGAAAATATCCAAGGAACTTCACATCCTCTCCCGCTGGTATATCGATGAGGATTACAAACTCATCTGGCCGATTTTGAAGGACTATTATAATTGCAAAGCACTACACATGCACACAGACGAGAATGTCTTGTTTGCTAAAACCGCGCCGGAAAATCAACTCCACTTTGAAGCAGTATTAACACCTAAATAATTATGAGCAAAGCAGCAGAAATTAGCAGACTAATCCAAAAAGCTATCGTGCACATGGGTCGCGGCGAGGTGCCTAAAGACCAAGTGACGACGGAAAACAAAACGTATCTCAGGAGATTCCGCGACGGAGAAATCGCGATCTATTCGGACCTCGGAAAACAAATCGCGACATGTTTCTCGGACTGGATTCGTTCACCGCAGTTCGAGAACAATCCGGGATACGACGCACATATCCGATTGTTCAACTTGTTTGTGAAACTCCTTGGGCAAAACGCGGAGGAGAAAAAATCGGAGATCGTCGAAGCAGATCCACTCGATGAAGGTAAGCCTACGTTAAACGCGCAAGTCGAGTTGAAAGAGTTTGGTGAACTCTCGACTGGACCTGATCCTGCTGTTGTAAATGCAGGACTCGCGGCACTGGTCGCACAAGCAAAGCCGGAGCAACTTCCTCCCGGAACAAAGCTCTCGCCCGTGTTTCTTAACACAAAAGAATTGACTGGGGAATGAACCTAGAACAACTACCCGATAGCTACAACGGCGTGCTGATTTATCTACCCGCCTATTCACGTTTCGACAAAGCTAATGGGCAGTTATTTGTTGGGCGCGCGAGGACTTTTTGTGGTGAGGTTCTCGCGCGGTACGGTTACTCGATAGACGATTGTTGCATTAGGCATGTCGATGATCTCGCGAAAGGGTTTCCTGGCGGGACACAATTTGTGATATGTCAGGGCGAGGAATGCCTGAACCGAATCTCGGGCGAAAAAGGTCTCGACGCGCATGCCGGTTTTGTGCGAGAACTGAATGGGATTCCTTATGTCTTCACCTATTGGGCACAGGATTGTGTCGATGTCAAGGACGAGGAAACTTCAGAAGAAGATGAAGCCGAGGATGCGAGTTCGTCAGGCAAAGATTCCGCTCCTACCGCGCGGGCAAATTATCGCTTCTGGTTTGCGCAAGATATCGACAAAATGCTCTCGGGGCGTTACAAATCCGTAACAGTTCCTCATCTTGGACTTGTCCAACTTAACACGCAAGACGCGGTTGACTATCTTAACTCCATAACCAATGACTATCTTTATCTCGACATTGAAACTCATCCGCCAACCAATACAATTCAGTGCTTCAGCTTCTGCGACAGTACTAGGGGCGTTGCAACGGTGCTTAACTACGATTACCGAGGCAACGCTGGGTGCGACAATCCGATCGTCATGGCGGCTTTGGCTAAGGCTATTGCTCGTAACATTGTGGTCATTCATAATTCTATGTTTGATCTTTTGTTTCTTGCTGCTTACCACGGTATGCCTTTTGGTCGGCGGAATTGGGACACTATGCTCGTGCAGCATCGACTACATCTTGAAATCGAAAAATCTCTAGCTCATGCAATCAGACTCTTTGTCAACGCACCTTATCACAAGGGAGACTACTCATCATATACTCCCTATAACTATCGGCAGCAAATGGAGCTGCTTCTTTATAACGCGAAGGACGTACAAACTCTACGTGCCGTACACAAAGTTCAACTTGGGATTTACGAGACTGACGTTAGAACCCGTGTCACAATCCAGCAAGCCGACGATCTTGTGTACTTATATTCACTTATGTCTCTTCAAGGAATTGGCGTGGACATGGTACGGGTCAAAGCGATCCGTGATCACAATGATGAGGTCCTCGTTCAACTGCGAAGAATACTCCGACTCCTCGTTGGGAATGAGATTAATCCATCAAGTCCCCAGCAGCTTGTCGAATATTTTCATAAGCGTCTTGGGTATACACCGGTAGAGAAGACAGCCCAAGGAGAACCAAGTTTAGAAGCGGATTGTCTGTACAAGTTATTGATCGAGACGGGAAATCCGGTGATTAAAGTTGTTTTGCTCGCGCGAAAGATCGCGAAGCAGAATGGAATGTTGAAGTTCAAATGGATGGCTTTGAAGAGAAAGAGAGTGGCGTGAAAACCGAAAAACTAAACGTACCGAAAAGTAGAAAGCTAGTGTCTGATCCCGAGATTCGGGACAGTCTGATGTTGCCGATGGATTATGATGAAGCGAAGTTGCAACTGCCGGTGTATATACAGCCGAAGCTAAATGGTATTTTTGCTATATGGCACGCAGGCAAACAGGGGTTGTACACGAAGGATGGAAAGCGTTGGCGAGATTGGTTGCCTGAGCATCTAGGTCTCGTCGGGGTTAAGGATACACTTGCAATGGAGTTGTATAACCACGGCATGAGTTTGCAGGAAATCAGCTCGGCGATTGGCGTGAATAATCTGGAGAAGCCTGAGGCCGCGAATCAAATTTTTGGGTTCGTTTTTGACACTATTCGACCGGGAAGTTTCGATGAGCGGATCGAGTATCTGGAGGATCGTTGTGGTTACTTGCGAAGGTTTCCCCAGATAAAACCGGTCTCACTTTGCTACACAAGCACCCTTTCAAATCTTAACGAACGCCTCGAAATCAATCGCAACTCTGGTTATGAGGGTTCGATTATTCGCTACAAAGATGGGCAATACACGCCCGGCAAATCTTGGCTGTGCATGAAGCAGAAGAACTGGAGGGACGCGGAGGTTGATGTGATCGGGTTGACCGAGGGTGAAGGTAAGTCAGCGAACAATGTTGGGAGCATGCAAGTTCGCTCAGCGGAAGGTAAAGAATTTACTGTCGGGACGTTTCGTATTTCGTACGCCGACAGGAAAAAAATGTGGCTCGCGGGCAAACCTTACCCAAGAGTCAAAGTGCAGTGGTTAAATGATTCAGCGGATGGAATTCCGCTGAACACAAGTGTAACGCAGGTATTGGAGGATTAAGATTATGTATAATTGTACTCGCTGTGGTTGCTTAACAAGCAATGAATCAAGATTATGTGATTCTTGTTCAAAGTATATAAGTGGACTTAGGGCGGAAGCTCAATATAACATGGTTACACAATCTATTGGTTTAGCTGGATTAAAAGCAGACAAACCCAACCTCGACAGTATCAACTCGCCCGCCCACTACACTTCTCATCCCTCTGGGATTGAGTGTATTCAAGTCACACGACATTTTCCGTTTGCAGTTGGGAATGTGATTAAGTACCTGTGGCGAGAGGGTTTAAAGAAATCTAACAAGGAAGATGCGCTGAAGGCTCATTGGTATCTTCAGGATTGGTTGATGAAACATCATGGATGCACAAAAGAGGAACTTACACCAAAGGAGCACAAATGAGTAAGTTTGACTGGAAAGACTACGAAGACCCCTGGTTTAAGTTCTTACCCTCGATCCAAGAGTTCAGGCTGCAAGCAAAGATAAACAAGATGACCCGCCAGCAACTAATCAAGCACATCGAGAAACAGCTTGCGCGCGCCGCAGCAGTTGAGGATGCGCAGCTTGCTATACTGCTATCGCGTAATACTTTGCGCGCGTGGCAGTCTTTGTTTTCAGGTAAACCTTTTACCTATCCTGCAAACATGGGCGACACGCAGCGCAAGACCAAGGAGCACAAATGAACCTAGACAAACTGGCATCATTTACCAAACCTAAACTTAAGCAGATATTAATTCGGTGTAGTAATCTAAACGATCTGGGCAAAAACTCTGGCACATATATATCAATATGGATGTACGCTAAACTTTACCAGCAAGGTAATTTTATCGGTACAACCCGTCACATGGAAATAGCTTGGAATAAATTTAAGAGCATTCATAAATGAACATACTACTTGGGAACCTATTCAAAATGAAACCAACCAAACTACAACGACTCAAGCGTAACACAAGCTGGCGATGGTTTAAGTTAAAGAACAAGGTGCGGGTGTTCTTTGGATTCAAACCGATTGTGGTAATGTACCAAGCTGAATTGAGTTTTGGTATGATACCTGCGGACAAACTCGTGATGCCCATGATCTACAAGCGAACTAACGAAGAAAAGGAACAAGAATGGCAACCGAAATTGATGAGGTAAAACCTAATCCGAATTATGTCTCTGCTCCTTACACAGCCTATTCGTGGAGTTGCGTTTTTGATCCTCTTTGGGTAAAGACACGAAAACAAAGGTTGAACTTTAGGAGGCTGACAAAGAAAACCTGGATAAGACTTCAAAAGGAGCGACAAAAGAAGTATGAAAAGTTGTACATCCATGCTCCACTAAGGATTTACAATCGTTGGCGTAGTGAAGATGAACCGAGGACAATCTCGTTCCACAAAACTTACAAATGATTCGCTATCAAACACACATCAAGATCGCGGGAACTAAATCCACCCGCATCTCTGCGTCTCAGCTCTTCGGCGAGTTCGGCGGGAACATTACCAATCCTGACAAGAAGATCATGGAAATCTTCGTCGCGGATGGTACTTTTGTTCAGCCGGATCAGTCAGGAGCTGAGGCTCTTGTGGTCGCGTACGAGTCTGAGCCGGGGAATTTTCGTAACCTGTTTATACACGGTGTCAAACCGCACACTTGGATGGCGATGCACTTGTTCAAAGACTCGTGGGGACAACAAGAACGGTCGATTCAATACTACCTCGACTGTCCAATCGCCGAGCTATCAAAGGCTCCCGGATGGAAGGTTTTTACAAAAGAAATTCAAAACGCGGACGACGGAAAAAAATACTTCCTCGGGAAGAAGGTAATTCACGCAAGTAACTACCGCATGGGTCCGCGAACGTTCATGATGAACGCGCTGAAGGATTCGGCAGGGTTGTTGTCATTAAGCTACGATGAGTGTCGGAGGTACCTAGACACATACAAACGACTCTTCCCCGAGGTCATCGCGTGGCAGAGTCATATCGAGCTTGTCGTGACGCACGAAAGACGACTGACAAATCTCCTCGGGGTCTTCCGCGAGTTTCATCGCCAGATTACCGACAGTTATATCCGCGACGCAATTTCGTGGATACCGCAATCGACAGTTGGCGGAATCACAAACAACGCGTGTATAAAGTTGCAGGATTTCATCGAAACCAACCGAAAGGCATGGCACTTGCTTTCTAACAAACACGACTCTTATATGAGTGATGTGCTGGACGAGAAGGAAGTTCCCGAGTGCATCGAGGTTATGCGTAAGTTTATGGAAGTTCCTCTGGTTGGACGGTTCGGGGACAAGTACACTATGCGTACGGGGATTAGTGTTGGAAAAGTCTGGGCGGCATGGGACGAGAAGAAATGTCCCAATGGAATGAAGGAGATCAAATGACCATCATGGCGACAATCAATCGAGCTAAGGAAGAGTTCATGTCTCGTACTGGACAGACTCCGACGCATATTTTGTTGTCGCCGGAGATGTCTAATGTCGTAGACGAAGCTGTAGATAAGCTCGCGATCTACAAGTATAAAGGTATCCGAAAAACCGGTCATCAAATTCTAGGACTCGATGTCCTATTTGTTGACAACATCAAAGAAGTTAGAGTGGCTTTGTTATGACCAACTATGAACACTGGATGCATTATCTGGATAAAGTTCAACCTCCACCATTGTTTGCAAAAGTTGGTTTTTATTACATGATCTCGACAGCGTTACAGCGAAGAGTCTGGATTGGTGATGAAGAGACACGAGTGTTTCCGAATCTGTATGTAGTCTTCACCGCAACTGCTGGCGGCGGTAAAGGTCTCGTCACTGGACCAATGGATTCTTTGTTGAAGTACCATCTCGTTCCCGATCCCGCCGGAAGCGTTAAGGCGCAGTTAAAAGCTGTCGGCGTTGAGACCCCGCCCGAACTTTTTCCGGCCAAAAAAGATGGTTCGACGCGACCAGAATATCTCTTTCCCTGTGCTCCTGATTCGACCACAAAAGAGTCACTCGGGCGAGAAATGGCACAGTCAGTTCGGACGCATGTTGTAATGGGTTCGGATGGAAATGTTGCGGATGTATACCAACACAACTCGCTACACTTCAACTTAGACGAACTGCAATCTCTGCTGAACGACGAGTCCCAAAAGACGATGATCTTCCTGTTGAGCATGTATATGTGCAAGGAAGGTGTGCGTCACGAAACTATTGGGCGCGGAAGTGACTATATTGCAAAAGGTTGCTTAAGTCTGATTGGAAGTATCACGCCGACAGATTTGATAAAGTTGTTGAAACGGGATGTGTTGAAGAACGGATTTGTCTCGCGAGCTTGGTTTGTGTACGACACGCCGAAACCAGTAGATGACTGGTTGTTTGATGACAGATCACCAGCAGAGAAACAGTCAAAGCAGGTTTTGTTGAATTGGCTTTTTAAGCTTTCGCAGGTTTACGGGAAAGTAACAGTCCCTCCAGATGTTCGCGGATTTATCCGGGACTATATCCGAAAAGTCAGTTCGGGCGACAGGACGAATAAAGATCCGAATCTGGATACTTACTATCAACGCTATCAACTGCATCTTCAAAAAGCTATCATGTCAGTCCATTTCGCACGGACGACAGATATGATACTGACGATGGAAGATGCTTATGGCGCGATTGAACTTTTGGAGGCTATTGAGACGCCGATGCACAAGTGCTTTCTTGAGACCGGGCGAAACGAAGTAGCTGGAGTCGCGGACCAACTATGGATAAGGATGCTAAAAATGCCTGACCGCGCGATGACCGAGCGTCAAGTTAAAGCATTCGTGTTCAAAGACATCCGAAACAAATTTGAGTTTGACTCGATGATCGAGGGTTTGATTAATCAAGGCAAACTTATTGCTGGATCAAATCCAGTAAGTGGAGAAAAAATGTACCAAGCACAAATTGTATGAGTGAAGCTTATATTAAACACCTGCACGAAACAGCTAAGGCAGAAGCAGACATGTTGCGCGGACAAGGTTTGTTGCCTCAGCGCGAAGATAACGACGAAGATGTTTTGGCGCATATGGACTATGCCGGAGAACAGTTCATTGACAAGTTTGAAAAAGGGGCCAAGGAGCATGGAGGAAGCATCCATGACCGTGACCCCCTTCTTGAAGCGAAGAACGAAGTGATTGATCTGTGGCATTATTTGTCAGCAGCACAGAATCGAATCGAAGCGTTGCGGAAGTATTATACTAGTCCAGAATATCATGCCGCAATTTGTAATGAATATCAAGCACGTTATATTACTGGACATTGTTGGAGTCCTGAAGAATATTTTACCACTGTCAGTAGGCTCTACGAAAATCCGATCATTTTAGCAACCCCGCCTTCATCTGACCAAGGCCAGCCCGTTGATAGTAGGACTGAAGCATTCTCTGCGCCGCCTCCGGCCCCTGAGATGCTCGCACAAAATTCAGATAGTTCGCAAATTTCACCGGTTGACGTTCCGGGTTCGGTGCAATAGCTTGTCCCATATTTGCAAATTGACGCAGAGATTGGGTGTATTCTAGCGGATCGCCAGTCTCAGCAAATCTCGCCAAAGCCTTCCGTCGGAGTGTCATTGCTTCTTCCATCATTTTGGAAGGATCAGTTTCCCGGCGGAAGGCTTGTTGCGTTACAGTGTTGAGAGACGGTGGAGAAGACTCTGTCGGGTTTACGGGATAGCCCGCGAGAGAGTTAAACATGCCCTGATCGCGACGGAAGTTGTGCTGCTCGCGGTCATATTTTGCCTCGTCCGAGAGTTCAAAACGGCCTGCTTGGTCGTAGAGGAGCCTGAAGAGCTGCACGTTGTTATTCCCGATCTGTTTCATCAGTTCCGGCAAAACACGATCAAATGGTTCACCTTGGTTAATTGCCTTAACCGCGCTGATCGCAAGTTTAATGTTTCCGTCCGTAACTTCCATAGCTGGCATACGGAAGCCCTGAGGCATACGATTGTTGAGAACGTCAATCCCCTGCTTCATTATCTCCGACCAGATCCCGAAAGTCCCAGTTAGTTGTGCTGCAGTTGCAAGCTTGCCGGCAAGTTCTTGTGTAGCACGGACTGGATCGTGCGCGTTTGCAAGTTCGGTGAAGGTCGCGTTGTAATCTTTCCGACCTGTAAGTTCCTGCCGGAGTTCCTCAATAGCAAGTCCTCCAATTGTGCCTGCAAATATCGTTGCCAGTGCGGGTCCAAAATTTGGTTTGCCGGGAACGGCTGGGTTTGTAATAGGTTCGAGAGCATATTTACGGAAGTTGTTGAATTGTTCAATGTTCCAGCGCATCATTGAGAAGAATGGTGCGGCTTTGGAATCCACGATCCAAGATGGAAGGTTTGTTGCGTTGTACTCGCCTTGATAGATGCGACCGATCCGCGCGCCGAGATTTTCGGGCGTTGCGGTGCGCCAGTCGGAGCCGAGTTTGTTGAGGAACGCAACGTCCTTTGCTGAACCAGCAAGCGCGGCAGCTTTGGTTTCGTGAGCGACATACTCGCCGAGACCTTGCGCAAGTGTTCGCGCGGCTTTCTCAATCGCTTCCGAGCCAGTCCAAGTGTTGATTCCTGAGGCAAGCGCGTCGAAGAGTCCAGAGATTTTGTCGTTAGACCCGAGCACTTCGTGCATGAAAGATTTACCATCAGCGGAATTAAGCCCGGATTGTAGAGACCTCTCGTAAGTATTTCCCCAGTCACCAATAGTCCTTGCGATTGCTTTTGCGGTTTTGATTGCGCCAATTTGAGGAATAGCTTTGAACGGCGTGGTGAGAAAATCAGTCCCGCGCGTTAGCGGTCCACCGAGGATCAAGGAGTTGACAAAACGTCCGAATGAGTCAAACGTTCCTGTCTGCGAACGCTGCCGACCGACGTAAGAATTGAGTATACCTCGAACAAGCGGATCTTTTGCAAGATGGTCTTGTACAAAGTGTGCTGGCGGAATAGGTTGCCCGGAGTGATAGTTCGATCGACCGAGCAAAGCCATAGCTTTGGGGTCTTTTTCGATCGTGTCGTAGAACGCGCGATCCTTGGTGAACCGCCGAGTGTACTTGTCCAGCGCGGTTTTGAGGTCGGGTTCAATCCATGAGTCGGGAAGATGCGTCCCTGAATGTTCTCGGACCGCGCCGAAGGAAAATGGGTCAGTGTTGATGCCTTGACCGAACGCGCCGCGATATTTCTCGAACATCTCCTCAGCTTTGACTTGGGCATCTTGCCGGGACAATCCGCGTTTTGCCATTAGGCGGTCGCGATTCAGGTCGACAAATTGTTTTTGCGCTTCGACGAAACGAGGAGTTCCCTGCTCCTCGGCGAGGATTTTTAGGACCTCGTCGTGAGCGACGTTGGGCATGTAATCGGGATTCATGCCACGCTTACGACCTTTGATCAACTGCCCGGAAGCAATTTGATCAACAGCCATCTGCGTCAAAACGCGTTGAATACCCGCATTAGCCGCCTGCTCTTTCGGAGAAAGCGTGACAGGAGAAGGATTACCACGGTCAAGCTCAAGTCGATGAGAGTAGACATTGTTTTGTTCTTGGGGAGTTAGACCTTCAAGGGCGCGGGATAGCGGAAGTGCGTAGCGAGTATTCATCTCGCGCTGAGAATTGTAAAGGTCCTTGAATTTACCCGCGAGGAAATTTCGGTTCGGGTCGCCAGAGGTTCGAAGCTTGTCGATCTCGGACATGAATGGGTCTGACCAGAAGGACTTCTTGGGTGCGGGAGAAGTAAGGGTTGACGCGCCGAGAGGTTGGTAGTCAAAACGGTTTGACGACATCAAAGTAGGTTTGCCTGACTCGACGTGTTCTTTGAATTTGGTCAAGTCATAAGCGTGACCCGAGATGTCTCCGTTGAAGATCTCAGATTGACGTTGTTGTTTGTGGGGAGACATGTAAGGCTCACGACGAGTTTCAAGAACTTGTTCGGCCTTGGTTGGAACAACTTGGTCATAGTGTTGACGCATTCCCGATTCGGTGGGGATGACTGTTTTACCAAATATAGGTGGTGGAATTTTACTAGCGTTTTTGCTTAATTTAGAGGCTAATTCTCGGTCAAAATCCATTTCCGTCCACTCAAGATTCCATTTTTTTTGGTGTTTGTTGTATGACACGTGAGCGAGTCGGCCATCTTCATTTTTTATAACAAAGATAGGATCGCGCCCATCTAACATTTCAAATTCTGCATTAGGGTGTAAGTTCTTTGCGGCCAAATCTAGTTCAGATTTATTGGCAAATTCCCTCTGCGCACTCAAATCATGCCCCTCAGCATGCATAACACTGTCTGCATCAAGGAACACAATTCTATCCGCACCATTCAGCACAGCATGCCGCGCTGCTGTTTTAATCGCCATCGCTTCGATGTTATGAAGAGGTCGAGGAACATTTTTGAGTTGTTCTTTTAGTACAGTTATGTTATCTTCCAAGTTTTTAATTTTATTCTTTTTTGCTTCAAACTTAAGGCTAACTGCTGTGTTGCCTTCTTTAACAGCTTTTAACTGCTCTTCCTTTTCTTTTAGTTCTTCAGTTCTATCACTTATCCATCGTTGTTTCTGGTCCGACTGCAGCTCGCTAACTACAAAAGTTTTCTTTCCGTCAGGTGCAGTTTCCATGTACCCGCGAACATGCCCTAGGAGTCCTATATTGTTGCCCCCAGAAAAATGTGGCGCACTGTAAAACGAGTTATTATTTTTAAGCAGTAGCTCTACATAAGAAGGATCATCACGAGGTACAGCGGTTCCTTTGTACTCAGAATGCAGTTTTTCTGGCCTTTTTGTATCGTCAAATTGTATCGTATCATGCTCATGCTGTTCTTCTGGAGTAAGATTATGATAACCTTTCTCACTCAATTCTCGAACACGTGCGTTATTTGGGAAACGCTCTTTTTCAAGCTGTTTAAACTCGTCATACTCAGCTAATTTTCGTTTTGATATTTCTAAGGTATTACGATGCCTAGGCGAAGATTGGTCTAAGCCTTGTGCATACTCTAAGTCTGACTCAAACTCAGATCGTCTACTATCTTCGTACATATGCTGTAACTTAGCAAATCGAGCATCTTTCGGATCGATTTCTCCGCCAAGTGTACGAATCTCAACGTCAGGTTCAACAGGACTGATAGCACCCTTTGCAATTCGTCCATTAACAGAACAATGCTCAACAAATGTAATAACTTCTCGTGCTTCCTCACCCGGCAGCATTTTTTTAGCTTTGGCGATGACATTCTGAACCGGTAAAGTACCGTCTTTTGCCCATACAAGCCCGAGGAAAGTGGGCTTCTCGAGTTCTTTTTGGAGCTTGGAGCGGAAGAATTTGTCGTCGGGAAGAGGTTGATTCTCCTTATCCTTATCAATCCCATAAGCCCTCAAGCTTGGTCGCAACAACCTATCCGTTCCAGCGCCATTCTCCAACAACGAAGCGCCAAGTCGAGCATAGTCCGCCGGACCAGCTTTTCCCCACTTTTCCTTGATTCGCGCAGCAAGATCTCCAAGGATTCCAGCTTTGGATGGATCATATTGGCGTTTGGCAAACTCTAACCCGACAGCTTCGGTGAGTTGCTCAATTCCACCATAAGCATCTGCGGCTTGCTTCAACCAAGCCTTCTCCTGTGGCGTGCCGTGCATTTCGATGTCGTGCACAACCGCGTGAAAAATCTCATGCGGGTAAGTGTCGGGAGTTGCACGCGCGGCCGAAATTTCAGCAAGCGCGGGGGCAAGTGCAGCAGGACGACGCAACGATGCGCCGCGAACTTCTTCGCCATTATCTCCACGAACTTCAGGCTTGAGTGTTGTGTCGACGTTGAACTTCCTCTTACCCCAGTCCGACAAAGCCTCATGCCACGCTTTCATGATATTCCCAGACTTAGCGTCGGGAATATGTTCATCGGGCAGCGCAAGTTGGGCGTCGAGATGTGTGAGCAACTCTTGCGCTTTAAGGAGCTTCGCATGCTCCGCAGCATCATCAGGGCTTACCCGATGTTCCAGTCCGTCGAACTGCTGAAGTGCAAGATCAATTTGCGCAAGGTGTTGTTCGCGACCTTCTTCGTCCATTTTTGCATAGCGAGCTAGTTCTGATTCGAGCGTGGGATCTTTCGCCAGCTCGGCCTGAACTTCGGGGCGCGCTTTGAATTTCTCGAACGGGTCAATCTTCGCTCCGGGAACATTAGCTTTCTCAGCCCCTTCCTTCGCCATGTCCATCCGTAACCGCGCAGAATTGAGTCGCGTAGTATCTGGAGCAGTCGGCTGCATGTGACCGAAAGTAATCGCCGAAGCAAGTTTGGTTGGTTCATGCAGCGCCGCTCCTTCGAGAGTTCCAAGTGCGACATCTTTGAGATTAGGGGCTTCGCCATGAATTAGCGGCTGAGCAATTTCTTGGGCCGCGCCGAGACCTGCGCCAAGCCCGATTGCACCTAGCGCAGCCTTGTTCGCGGCCGGTGCAGAACCGTTAATAATTAACCCGCGAAGACCTCGCGCGGCAGAAATCGGAGTCGACAGGCTAGGCCGCAACAATGCGGCTTGTGGCAGCAACGCGCCAATATGCGCAGCAACAGGATTTGCAGCTTCGCGTTCAGCCTCGGCTTGCTTGACCGATTCTGGAATAAGCTCATCTTTAAGTTTTCCCGCGCCAGCAGCAGCTAGTCCGCCACCAAGTAATGACAACGCCCCAATACCAAGCGTTGCGGGGACTCCCGTAACAGGACCGCCGAGCCAAGATAAACCAGCCGTCGCGGCAGCACCAGTTCCAGCCGCGCCCATCAACCCGGCAACAGCCTCAGGAGAATGATGTAGAGCTGCATGAAGCGCGGTAGAAACAGGAGAAGTCGGTGTCGGAGGAGCAGGAGGAGGTGTTTCTGCTTTTTCATAAACGTCACCGGTCGAGAGGTCGAGATCATATTTTGCAGGATCAAAACCGTTTTTGAGCAGCAGGGCAGCTTTTTGTTCTTCGGGGTTCATACAAAAACAGAGTCAAAGGCAGAGGTTTCGTCGATTGAAGCCGGGGTTACATTGGCATCCACACCAGCAGTTGGCGGGGCTTGTGTCATGTTAGGGATGTTCGCCCCGCCGCCAAAAGCGGAAGGGTTGATGGAGAACTGCTTTAATCCGCCAGAGCCATTTGAGGTAATCGCACCGTTAGCGAATGAGGCGGAAGGATGTCCCGGATTTGAACCCGTGGACCGATTTTTTGCTACCCATGGATCTTGCGGGGAAAGTCCTTGTCCAGCTTGTCCCGGAGACATTAGCTGCACGCCGGACATACGAGGCTGCGGGATTTGCTGTTGTCCACCGCTGAATAGCTGCTTGATTAGTTCAGGATCAATGTTCATGGGGCTTGAGGAGTTGGTACCATAATCTCGCCAGCAAGTCTTTGGGCATGCTTAAGTGCAGTTGGGTTGCTTTGAAGCATTTGCATAATACCAGCACGCCCGGCTCCTGGAGACATTCCTGGTAATGGAATATTTGTTGGATTTGCTCCAATGGTTTGGAGTTGGTCTAGACTAAGTGAACCTTGTCCAATTGTTGGGTTTATAGGAGCATTACGAAAATCCTGCGGAATAGGTACAGTTGGCTGCGGAATAACTGGTTGAGGAATGTTAGGCATGGTTGGTTGTGCTTCGGGTTGAACAGCAGTAGTAGGTGCAGTAGTTTGACCTAAATCAATTCGACCAACAGGCTTGAGATTTGTTCCACGCGTGGCTTTCATTTCCATTGGATTGTCAGGGTTCATCGACACTTTAATGGTATTACCATTTGCATCCATGTTGATGCCGACAGGAAGATTATGGAATTGTTTACCTTCGTTAAGTACTTGTTGAGTGTTAGCGTCAATAAGTTTGTTACGATTGGCTACACCTTCGCGTTCAAGTTTTTCTTTCGTTTGAGTGTCGGCGTAGTTCGATGCAAAGGACTGGGCAACTTGTTCATCTGTACCACCACCAAGCTCTTGTCGGCGAGCTTCAAAACGATCTCTCAACTGTTGCTTACTTGTAGCATCAAGATGAAACTTCAACTCAGCTTCTTTCAGTGAGTGAGTTTTGCTAAGCATGTAGTCTTGAAAATCCTGCTCGGTAAGCATACTATCAAGATCGTATCCATGTTTTGCTGCGAGTTCGCCGATATGGTACTCGTTATCCTTGTCCATCTTTATGAGTTCGAGCAAGGCGTTATTGTTCATAACATCCTTACGCTGCTCACCTTCCGCGCCGATAACTTCTTTGGACTCGCCAGCCTTGATTTGCGCCTCGCGACGCTTAATTTCCAAGTCGCGATCTTGCTTTGAGTACTCGGCATTCATCTCATCAGCATTGTCTCCAAGGAGTCGACGAAGAAAGCCGCCAATACCTGTCGGATGAACGAAAGGCGTGTTAGACGCGTCAGAAGGTCGTGTCGCGTCGTAGCTCGCGTTTGCGCGCGGACGAAAAAATGGGCCGAGGTCGATATGACCATTCTCGCGATGCCCAAGTTCGATGCCCATTCGACCTGCCGCCGAAGGTGCTCCGGGACGAGGAAGAGACAAAGAACCAATTCCAGCAGGCTTGCGAAGGCCTGCCATAATTTCCTGCGGGGTAAGAAGTTTTATTTTGGTAGGCATAGGTTAAACGAGGTTAAAATCCACCGACGCAGAAGTTGGTTTGGTTTTCCAGTGCTGAATGTTGATAAAACGGAAACCGCCAGAAAACGCATCGACAGCGTGAGGAACATTTTCCGGTACTTTGTACCAGCGTCCGAAAGTGACGATATCCCATTTTCCACCAGCTCCAATAACAGCATCTCCACCCACAGGAATAATCCGCGAAGTAAAATTTGAGTGCGTGTGCAGTGGTACCGAGAACATCGGAGGAATGCTCCAGTACTCCAACTGCCACTTTCCCCAAGTCCATTGCCGCCCTTTGCAGGTCTTGTAGGAGATCGCCGTTCCGGTAACCCTGCCGAGAATTTCCCAGAGCCCGAGCCAAAATTTCCGAGCCACTTTTCGCTCCGTATTGTCAACCTTACACATAAACGCAGCATCCTTTGTGAGAGGCTTTATCATGAAGAAATTCGTTAGAGTCCTCACAACACTCGAACGCTTCATCGCGGGAACAAGCCATTTAGACATCCAGATGTACCCGCGACGATTTGCTGGAGTCATATGCATATCACGAGAGCATCGAACGTACCAAGGAATTTGACCGTTGTATGCTTCGAGAAAGATAAAGCAGCATGATGGAAGTGATCCGGCAATTGAAGTCATCTGCTGTAACCCGCTCGGCCGATTCGCGTCGATTTGATTGCGCTGCATTTGCATGTTATTTGTCGCCGCAAACATCTGATCGCCGATGTTGCTCGCCATTCCACCAACAGCAGCGGTTTGATTCGGGTTTTGCGCGCCGCCAAAATTCGTCACGGGCTGGCCAGTAATCGTTCCAATAGGATTAACATTCGGTGAACGATCACCCGCCATGACACCTTGGGCAGTCCCGAGTGCACCTTGAATTGCTTCTTGCCGCTGCTTACGTAAAGCCTCGCCT